>UMCV01043849.1_pt1 | contig 37789 bp, 30 predicted proteins | sample 1964311 | NCBI WGS metagenome assembly UMCV01 (sample SAMEA4835976, study PRJEB28245) | human gut metagenome | biome: gut microbiome; material: fecal sample | place: Denmark | collected 2008 | reverse complement strand
TATCGCTCAAATTTTAACCTATTTATTTTCTAGTTTTGGTCTTGTCACTTTTATTGCTATTTTGGTTTTTGTTTTTTCGAATGGATTATCCACATTATCTTTTGAAATGTTGACATCGGATTATCATCAAGAAGTTGTCAATGTGAATTATGAACAAGAAAACTACATGCAATTTGAAGAAAAAGAAATTGAAGATTCTTATTTTTCAATTCGCTGGGGAATTGCTTTAAAAGATGCCACGGACAATGTTGGAGAAAGCATTGTTATTGTTTCTTATGTTGATGAAAAATCTCCTTTAAGAGGAACAATGAATCAAACAACAAAAGAAAGTTATGCTTTAAAAGAAAATCAATCTATTACCAAAGTAGTATTAAAGGACCAAGAAGGAAATTTAATTTTGGCTTTAAGTCGATATAAAGCAAAAACAATGGTCGAATTAATGGACCAAGGGGTTATCATTACGGATTTACAAATTACAACTCCTGGAGGAGGAATTAGAGGTTCTTTAATTACGACGCTTTTACTTATTTTGCTTACCTTAATCATTGCTTTGCCATTAGGCATTGGTGGTGCAATTTATTTATCAGAATATGCTAAAAAGAACAAATTTACAAAAGTCTTACGATCTTTAATTGAAATGACAAGTGGTATTCCATCCATTATTTTTGGACTTGTTGGAGCAACTATTTTTATTCCATTTTTAAATGTAACAATTCAATCAGATGGGCCATCTATTTTAGCTGGAGCCATGACTTTAGCCATTATGCTTCTTCCGATTATTATTCGTACGACAGAAGAGTCTTTAAAAGTTATTCCTCAAAGTTTTCGTCATGCATCATTAGCCTTAGGAGCTAGTAAAACACAAACGATTTTTAAAGTTGTTTTACCGAACTCGATTAGTGGCATCTTAACCGCTACACTTTTATCTATTGGAAGAATTATTGGCGAAAGCGCCGCTTTGATTTATACTATAGGTACAGCCATTAAAGATCAAGTTGCGGCATCTCAAAATTCAACTTCTTTAGCCGTACATATTTGGTCCATTATGGCTGGAGAAAATCCAAATTATGATGGTGCTTGTGCGATTGCTATTATTATTTTGCTTGTCGTTTTAGTATTGAATCTTTTAGTTAAATTAATTTCAAAACGGACTAATCGAATGGAAGTGAAATCATGAAAGAAATTATTAAAGTAGAAAATTTAAATTTGTTTTATAAAGATAAACAAGCTTTAGTTAACATTAACATGGAAATTTTACCAAATAAAGTCACGGCATTTATTGGTCCTTCAGGGTGTGGCAAGTCCACTTTACTTCGTTGTTTTAATCGTATGAATGATTTAATTGAAGGATGTAGAATTGAAGGAAAAATTACATATTTAGGTCAAGACATTCAGACAATTAATCCCATTGCCTTGCGAACAGAAATAGGGATGGTATTTCAAACGCCTAATCCATTTCCGATGTCTATCTATGATAATGTGGCTTATGGTCCACGATGTCAAGGCATTAAGAAAAAATCAATCCTAAATGAAATTGTCATTGAATCTTTAAAAAAAGCAGCCTTGTATGATGAAGTGTCAACGCGTTTAAAAGATTCGGCATTAAGTTTAAGTGGAGGTCAACAACAACGATTGTGTATTGCTCGTTGTATTGCAATGAATCCTAAAGTGATTTTAATGGATGAACCAACCAGTGCTTTAGATCCGATTGCAACATTAAAAATAGAAGAACTCATTGATGAATTAAAAAAAGAGTATACGATTATTATTGTAACCCATAATATGCAACAAGCGACAAGAATTTCTGACTATACGGCATTCTTTATGCTAGGAGAAGTAAAAGAATTCAATGATACAGATACCCTATTTAAAAAACCACAAAAACAAGAAACAGAAAATTACATTACAGGAAGGTTTGGATAAAATGAAATTACAACAAGAAATTGAAAATTTAAATCAAATGGTCATTAAAATGGCTGATATGGTCGAAGAAAATTTAAAAATTTCTTTTGACTTGCTTTCTGAATATAGTGATAAAAAAGCTTGTTTAATTAATGATGACATTGTCGATTTGCACGAACGTTTAGTCGAAGAAATGTCCATGTCGATTATGTTAAAAGAAAGACCTTATGCTTCGGATATGCGTATGGTTTTAGGCATTTTAAAATTAGTTGAAGATATTGAACGATTAGGAGACCATGCTGAAGATATTCGTGATTTTAGTAAAAAAATAAGTCAAACAGATCCTTGTAAAATTGAAAAATTGGATCAAGCAGTAAATTTTGCTTTAAAGATGGTTCATAATTCAATGCATTCTTTTATTAGTAAAGATTTAGAACTAGCACAACAAACGATTCATGATGATGATATCATTGATGCTTTATATGAAGAAATGATTTCGGAATTGATTTCAAAATTAGATCAAAAAATAATTTCCAGTTCTTGTGCAATCTATTATACACTTGTGATAAAATATATAGAGAGAATAGCAGATCATGCTTCTAATATTGCAGAATGGGTGATTTATATTCTTTTAGGCTATCATAAAGATAAACAAATATTTTGAGGTGCGCCATGAGTTTAATTTATTCTGTAGAAGATGATGGCAATATTGCAAAAATTATCAATAAAACATTAACTAAACAAGGACACGAGGTCTTATCTTTTTTCAATGGAAAAGATTTTTTTACCACCTTTTATCAAAGAACACCAGATTTAATTTTACTAGATATCATGTTGCCGGATATGGATGGAATTGATATTTTAAAAAAAATTCGAGAAAATGAAAATTATGATGCCGTTGAAATTATAATTTTATCTGCTAAAAATTTATTAATCGATAAAGTAGAAGGATTAGATTTAGGTGCTGATGACTACATTGAAAAACCTTTTGATTTATTAGAATTGATGTCTAGAGTGAATGCACGCTTAAGAAAACACAAAAATATCCATCAAATTATGATAAAGGATATTCAAATCAACATTGCAAGTCATGAAGTGAAAAAAAATAATGTCGTTATTCCTTTGACAAAAAAAGAATTTGAAATTCTTTTATATTTAGCGAAACATTTTAACGAAGTTGTTCCTAGAGAAGACTTATTAAACCATGTTTGGGGTAGTCATGATGCAGGTCTAGAAACACGAACCATTGATATGCATATCAAATCATTAAGAAAAAAATTAAATGATGATAGCATTCAAACAATATATGGAATAGGATATAAAATAGGATGAAAAAGAAAATCACACTGACTTCTGTTTTTGCTATATTTTTATCAATTGCGGCAACAATACTTATGAGTTGTCTTATTTTTGTGCATCAAAGTAATCAAAAACTAGAAAAGGAAATAAAAAACTATCTTCACATTGCTAGTCAACTTTATAACGGAGAAAATGAAAAAGAAGTGATGGATTATTTTCATTCTTTTTCTATTTATATCGCTATTTTTTCAGAAGACGGTGATTTAATACAAGAAAACCAATCATCAAACGAAAACATTACTCTTTCAAGTCCAGAAATGATGCAATTAGGAGAATGTTTTTATCGATATTCGAACGTTTTAAATGCCCAATCTGTGTATGTTGCTTGTAAAGATGGCAATGATTATATTTGTATGGCTTTACCTCAATCTAATTTTTCCAAAACGATTACCGCTCTTGTTTTTTATTGTGCCATTTTGTTCATCCTTTTAACCATTGCCACTTATTTTGTTGATAACTATTTTTATAATCAAAGCATTTTACCCTTACAAAAGGCCATTTTACAGATGAATATCTTTACGGGTAAAAAAGAACATGTAGAAACCAATGATTTAGATTTGTTAACTTTAAAATTAAATGAAATTGAAACAATAATGCACCAAAAATTTAATCAAATTGAACAAGAAAAAAAAGAAAGCGCTGCGATTATTGAAAAGATGAATCAAGGTTTTATTTTGTTAGATGAACAATTAAATGTTATCATGATGAATTCAATGGTTGAATTTTATTTTAAAGTAACAAAACAAGAAGTATTAAATAAAAATTATATTTATCTCATTCGTGATTCAAAATTAAATCAAGCTATTTTAGATTGCCATCAAAACAAAAAAGATAGCAAAATTGAACTGAATTTTCAAGAAAGACATTTTGTTATTTTCATTCAATCTTTGTCGAATCGAATTGGTGTTTTTGTATTAGACGATACGATGAAATATAAGATTGCACAATCCAAACAAGATTTTTTTGCCAATGCATCCCATGAATTAAAAAGTCCTTTAACGGCTATAATAGGGTATCAACAAATGATTCAACAAGGAATTATTGAAACCAAAGAAGAAATTGTTGAGGCTACAGAAAAAACGTTAAAAGAAGCGCAACGAATGAATCAAATGGTGGTAGACATGTTAGAATTATCTCGACTAGAAAGCGAAATTGTTGAAGTTTCAGAAAAAATTGATTTGAAACAAGCCATTACCAATGCCATTGAATTATTGACTATTAATGCTAAGAAAAAAAAGATTACCTTTGATTTAGATTTAGAATCATTCTATTTTACAATGAGTGAAAAAGATGCTTCTCACTTAATTATGAATTTGATTGATAATGCGATTAAATATGGAAATGAATTTGGAACTATAAAAATCAGTATTTCTAATAAAAATCATACAATAAAAATTGAAGATGATGGCATAGGCATTGCAAAAAAACATCAAGAGCGTATTTTTGAACGTTTTTATCAAGTAGACAAAGACCGTTCTAAAAATAGTGGAGGCACAGGACTAGGACTTGCTATTGTTAAACACATTTGTGTAAAATATAACATTGAAATTCGATTAAAAAGTCAACTTGGAAAAGGAACAAGCATTCAATTAATTTTTAATTAAGTGATTGTTCATCTTGCCAATTGCATTGCTTTTTTTTATAATAAAAGCACAAAGCGAATTCAATAAAAAGAAAGGGAAAAAAATATGTTTAATGTAAAAATAGGAAAACAGACTTTTCAATTAGAAAACAAACAAACCATTTTATCTTTAATACCCAAAGACGAACAAAAAAAATATTATGCAGCTAAAGTCAATAATCGTTTAAGAGAATTAACGTATGAAGTCAGTTTCAATTGTGAAATTGAACTTTTAGATTTAAAAAATTCTGATGCTGTAAAGGTTTATGAAACAAGTTTGCGATATTTAATAGTCATGGCTATCTATCGTTTACAACCGGAATATAGTGTACGATTAAGTTATAATGTGTCTCGATCTATTTTTGTACAATTATTAAATAAAAATCAAGCATTTGATAGTCGATTTATTAAAGATGTTGTCAATGAAATGAAAAAAATTGTAGAAGCGGATTATCCTTTAACAAGAAGACTAATTACAAAGGAAGAAGCCAAAGAAATTTATAAAAAACAAAATGAAGAAGATAAGATGGAAACTTTAAAATACCGTCCTGAAAAAATGGTACATATTTATGAATGTGATGGATATTTAAATTATATGTTTGGATACATGGTGCCCTCAACGGGGTATTTAACCCAATTTATTGTAAAACATTATAACCCAGGATTTATTGTGCAATATCCAAGAGCCGAGGAAAACGGAACAATTCCTGCTTTTGAAGAAGCATCCATGTTTGGAAAAACTTTAAAACTAGCACATGGATGGTCAAAAATTTGTGAAGCAGATACAGTTTCAAAAATGAATGATCATGTTCGTGAAGAAACAACCGTTGATTTTATTAATATGTGTGAAACAAAACATAATGATATGCTTTGTGAATTAGGCAATGCCATCGAAAAAGATATTGAAAATATTCGTTTAATCGCTATTGCTGGCCCATCTTCTAGTGGTAAAACGACTTTTTCTAATCGTCTAAGAATTGAATTGATGTCTAGAGGAATTACACCACTTCGTATTTCTATTGATGATTACTATTTACCAAAACATCAAGCTCCAGTTGATGAAAATGGGGATCCCGATTTAGAACATATTGAAGCATTAGACATTGACTTGTTTAATAGTCATATGCTTGCTTTGATTCAAGGAGATGAAATTACGCTTCCTGTATTTAATTTTAAAACGGGGGAAAGAGAAGAAGGGCAAAAATGCAAAATTGATGCGAAAACACCCATCATTATTGAAGGAATTCATGCTTTAAATGATTATTTAACTTCTTCTATTCCAAAACATCAAAAATTTAAAATTTATATTGCTCCACAAATTCAAATTAACTTAGATAATCATAACCCAATTAGTTTAACTGACATTCGTTTGCTTCGAAGAATTGTTCGGGATAAAAAATATCGAAACACTTCTGCAGAAAAAACATTAGAAATGTGGGCGTCCGTTCGAAGAGGAGAATTTAAATGGATTTATCCACACCAAGAAGGGGCTAATTTTGTCTTTAATTCAGAATTAACTTATGAACTTGGCGTGATGAAAAAATATGCTTTGCCTGCTTTACAAGCGATTCCTGATGATCATCCACACGCTATAACAGCGAATCGATTAATTAAATTTTTAAAATATTTTAAAGATATTGATGATAAATGGGTGCCTTGTAATTCATTGCTAAGAGAATTTATTGGTGGAAGTTGCTTTCATGATGTATAAGCAAAAAAGCTTCAATTCATTGAATTGAGGCTTTTTATATATTTTAAAACGCCGCATCGCTCATTTTCTTTGAAAAAATTTAATTAAAAAACTTGTTAAATTTTATTTTTCAGACTAAAACGGAATTGTATTTCTGAAAGGACGTGATTTTTGGTGTATATTAAAAGAGATATAGAGAAAACAATAAAAAAGTTTTCTTTAGAATTTCCAGTAATTGTCTTAACAGGAGCAAAACAAAGTATCCTAATCCAGAAACTTTAGAAGTTGGGGCCTTAAGTGGAGCAATATTTGAAACGTTTGTAGTTAACGAAGTAATTAAAAATTTAACAAATAATGGTGTTAAACCTCAAATGTGCTTATATTACTATCGAGATAAAGACCAAAAAGAGATTGATTTAATCTATGTTGAAAGAGATGTATTATTTCCAATAAAAATAAAAAAAGGAATCAGCCCAAATGCCCCAGATAAACATTTTGAAGTTATGAAAAAATATTCTAACAATGTATCAACTGGAATTATTTTATGTATGACTAAAAAATTACAACCTATTAATAAAAATTGCTGGTTGGTTCCAATTGAATACATATAATAACGAAATGAAAAACAATATCCTTTTGATAAATTAAAAAACTATGGAGTTAATTTTTTTAGAGGACCTGTTAAAATGCCAGAAAAATTAGAAAAAGAAATAAATAAAAATTAAAAAATGCACGGATAAGGTGCATTTTTTTTAAAACATATGCCAAAGCATGGTTGGTCTTTTTTGAAAGATTTTATTAAATAATGGCTCTTTTCTTACATTTTTACAAGTAACTAATTCCAATTGTAAAGCTTCTTTCCCATCTATAAATCCTAAAATGAGTTGAGAAAGGCGTTGAATATCCATTTCAAAATCATAAGAAGATTGTTTTTTTAATTCTATAACGCTAAGATGATTATTTTCTATAATCAATTCAAAAATTTGATTATTCCAATCTGCTTGAGCATCATGAACTTTTAGGCGCAATTTCCCTTTATTGTTTTCTTTTAACTGCATGGCTTGTAACGCTTCTTTTACACAAACGACTCGAAACATCATGTTTGCCCATTCCCAGTATTGAATACGAGGATTAGGAAGGGTGGCTCTGATATTATCATCTTTTGGCAATAAAAGTTCCACTTGATCGACTTGTGAACGATGCGTATAAAACAAATGCAACATGTGCTGACGACCAGTTTCACTTAAAAAATAAAGTTCATCACAAATTAAAGTTCGGTTTTCAATTCTAAAAAAAGCAATGGCTTCTATTTGATTTGAATCATCATAAGCAGCATAACAATGGGTGAAATTTTGATAAAAGTTTTGCCATCTATTTTCACGAATGGATAAAGAAAAATCAATACTGCCATTAAACTTACAAGCATATTGTTTTCTAAAAAGATTCACGATTTCATCATCTTTTTTGCTCAAAGATTGATAATGATGTGCTTTTTTGGTTTTGGCAAGATCTTGGATGGGAAGTTTTAACTTTTGAAAAACAAATCCCCATTCCCAACCATATTTTCTATAAAATTCAAAACTAAAAGGACCAAGAGCAGAAAAAATCATTCCCTTTTCTTTCATATATTGTAATGAATAGGTTAAAATTTCTTTGATTCCACCATGGTCTCTAGATTCGGGGAAACTGCTTACGCCAGCGATTCCTCCCATTGGGTAAGTTTTTTGATCAAAATGCATCATAAAAGGAACAACATGAACGCTAGATGAAATTTCACCATTTACTTCGTTGACAATAATTTCATCTGTTGGGAAAACTTGATTTTTTACATTGTTTTCTATGGATGCATTTCCCATATTAAAGCAATAACTTAACATGGTATAGTAACGTTCTTTATCTTCGGGTTTTGCTAAACGAATCATCAAATTCACTCCTTAAAATTCGATTTCCATGCCATCATAAGCAACAAGAATATGATAGGGCTTAAAAAAACTTTCTAATTCTTCATGTGACCATTTTCCATTATGAGAAAAGTGATTAACAATAAAAATTCCTTCATTAAAAATATGTAATTCTTCTAATTTTTGTTTGACCTTTAAAACTTCTTGATGTCCTAAATGATTATTGAGACTGCTTCCACCACCATGGGTACAATCTAAAGAAATCACATCAATGTGAAAAGATTTCAAAAAATCCCAAACCTCATCAAAAAAATAGCCTGTATCATGCGCGGATAAAAAAGTTTTTTGATCCGATTTGCGTACAAAAAGATAGATGAAAGGTTTATCTTTTGGGGTCATGTGATTAGCTGGCAACGGATAAACATCAAAATCTGGTGTTTCTATTTTTTTAAAAGCTTTAAGGGAATGATAAATTGGCTCATTTTCATCCGAATAAACCATTCCTTTTTTGATTTTAGTTAAAGATTTCGTCCATCCATAAATATGAAGATTTCGATCATTTCTTAAATTGGTAAACCATTTTCTACGAAACTCAAATTCATGTGAAGCCAAATGATCCGTATGAGGATGGGAAATAAACAAATATTTTAATTTAGTATAATCTAATTGATGTTGAATCATATGATAAAAACTATCGGGTGGAAAGTCAATTTTATAAGCATCGTCAATCATAATTGAAAAACGACTTCGGATATTTTTCCCCTTTAATTCTTTTGCTTTCATACAAGCAGGACAACTACAAAATATGGCCGGCCATCCCTCTGCTGCAGCTGTTCCCAAAAAACGAATCTTCATAGTACCACCTCTTTCATCATTGTAATAAAATTTGAAATTAAAAACAATCAAAATCAAAAAAAAGAAAATAATTAATATTGTTATACAATATTGATTATGGTAAACTTAAAATGGTAAAAAAAGGAGAGATATCATATGTATGATTTAAAAATTGGCGTTATAGAAAGTTTAGAAAGTATTTTAGCAAACGGCACAAAAAGATTGGATAAAATTGGAGTGAAACAAATCCAATTAAATTGTTGGAATGCAGATATTTGCACACCTGAAAATGCTCAAAAAGTAAAAGAACTTTTGGGTGACAGAGTGACCATTTCTGGTGTTTGGGGAGGATGGAATGTTGGTCCAACAGAATGGAATTTTACAATGGGTCCTTATACAATTGGTATTGTTCCTGAAGAATGGAGAGAAGCACGCATTGCTTGTCTTAAAAAAGAAGCAGATTTTTGTAAAATGCTTGGTGTAGACAATATGACTACTCACGTTGGTTTTATGCCTGAAATTCCAAATTCAAAAGAATATAATAGTTTTTTAGATGCAGTCAGTGAAGTAGCTGATTATTGCAATAAACTTAATATCAAATTCTGTTTTGAAACTGGAGAAGAAACACCAATTGCAGTTTTACGTTGTATTGATGATTTAAATGCAAGAGGTTACCACAATATTGGTATTAATTTAGACCCTGCAAACCTTTTAATGTATGGTAAAGGTAATCCTCAAGATGCTGTTGATATCTTTGGAAAATATATTGTAGGAGTTCATGTTAAGGATGGATTATATCCAACAAATGGAAATGAATTAGGTCATGAAACAAAGGTAGGACATGGCCGTGTTGATTTTGAATGTATTATTTCAAAACTACATGCTTTAAACTATAATGGACCTTTAACAATTGAAAGAGAAATATCTGGAGAAGAACAAGAAAGAGATATTATTGATACCATTGCATATCTTCAAAATATTTTAAAGAAATTTTAATTTGGAGTAAACAGTATGCCAATTATTTATAACGAAAAGGAAAAAACTTTTCACTTAGAAGGGAAAGATTATAGTTACATTATTGGAATTGCATATGACCAATATATAACACATCTTTATTATGGAAAACAAGTTCAAATGGTTCATCCGAGTCGGCGAATGGTAGCACGAGAACTTGGTTTTTCGCCTTCACCTTTGGCTTTTTTTAAAAATCGTAGTGTGAGTTTAGATACGATGCCCCAAGAATTCCCTTCTTTTGGATATGGGGATTTTCGTATTCCAGCAGTAATGATTGAACAAGAAAATGGTTCAAGAATTACGGACTTTAAATACCAAAGTTATGAAATTTTAGATGAAAAACCAATAATTAAGGGAATGCCTTCTTGTCAAAGCCAAGAAAATGAAACGCAAACTTTAGTCATTCATTTAATGGATGAGGTTTTACAATTAGAAGCATGTCTTTATTATACGGTTTATCATCATCGCAATGTTTTAACACGATTTGTTAAACTTGTAAATCATGGGAATCAGCATTTAAAAATTAAAAAATGTGTTTCTTGTAGTTTTGATATGCACGATAAAGAATATCAATTTCTACAATTGCACGGAACACATTGTAAGGAACGCCATATTGAAATTACACCTTTGCGGCACGGAATTACTAAAATAGAAAGTAGAAGAGGTTCGTCTAGCCATATGCTAAATCCCTTCTTTGCTTTGTTAAGAAAAGATACTAACGAAGATCAAGGAGAAGTTTATGGTGTAAATCTTGTGTATAGTGGTAATTTTGAAGGAGCAATAGAAGTGGATCAAAGAGATACAACTCGTGTTCAAATGGGGCTTGGATCTTTTGATTTTTCATGGAATTTGTTACCCAATGAAAATTTTGAAACACCAGAAGTCGTTTTGGTTTATTCCAATACTGGGCTCAATGGAATGTCACAAACTTTTCATGATTTATATAATGAACGTCTTATTAAACGTCATTACCATCATCCTATTGTTGTTAATAACTGGGAAGCGACTTATTTTGACTTTAACGAAGAAAAATTAGCTGCTTTGATTCAATCAGCAAAAGGATTAGGAATTGAAACTTTTGTTTTAGATGATGGTTGGTTTGGTAAAAGAAATAATGATGAGTGTTCCTTAGGAGATTGGAAAGTCAATCTTGAAAAGTTACCTGGTGGATTAACCAAAGTTGCCCAAATGGCTAAAGAAAATGGCATGCAATTTGGATTATGGTTTGAACCAGAAATGATATCCATTGATAGTGATTTATATCGCGCTCATCCAGAATATGCAATTCGCATTGATAATCGAGAACATGCAGTTTCCCGATGCCAACTTGTTTTAGATTTATCTAAAAAAGAAGTTTGTCAATATATTATTGACAGTATAAGTCAACTTCTTGATACTGTTCCTATTTCTTATATTAAATGGGATTTTAATCGAAATATTACAGAAACACAAAATCCATCTTTGTGTCATCAATATGTTTTAGGATTGTATTTTATTTTAGATACATTAACGGCAAAATATCCGCATGTCCTAATTGAAGGTTGCTCTGGAGGAGGAGGACGTGTCGATCCAGGTGTTCTTTATTATACGCCACAAATATGGACAAGTGATGATACGGATGCCATTGAACGTTTATTTATTCAATATGGAACATCTCTTGTTTATCCTCCAACGACAATGGTTGGACATGTTTCCGTTGTTCCTAATCATCAAACGGGGAGAGTGACCCCTTTTTATACAAGAGGAATTGTAGCCATGTCGGCAAATTTTGGCTATGAACTCAATCCTCAAGTTTTGACAAAAGAAGAACGTCAAATGGTCAAACAACAAACAAAACTTTATCAAAAAATTAGAAAATGTCTTTATTCTAGTGATTTTTATCGTTTACGCAATCCATTTGAAGGAAAAGATTGTGCTTGGAGTTTTGTAAGTAAAAATAAAAAGCAAGTTTTTGTCATGTATGTCCGTATTTTAAATGGTGCAACGAATGAATTCGATTGGTTAAAACTAAAAGGTTTGCAAGCGAATAAATTGTATCAAGACGTACAAACAAAAGAAATTTATACTGGACAAGAATTGATGAATGTAGGAATTTTATTACCGCGTCATCCTTATGATTTCCATGGCATTTTGTATGAATTCAAACAAATCAACTAAAGAAGGTGTTTATATGGAATCTTTTTCAACTTACTTATCGCAAAGTAAACCCCTTTTACAAAAACTCATTCAAATGTTGAGTGCAAAATACACTTATGTGTCTATTTTAGCTTGCGATAGTGTCGGAAAATTCATAGAAGTAAGCGAAAAAGAACAAAAAATTATTGATCATCCTTTACAAGAAAGAGGATTTGTGGTTCGCGTTTATAACGGAAAATATTATAGCGAATATTCTTTTAATCATCTTGAAACTGGAAATATCAAAGATATTTTTAATCAAATCGTAGAACAATTAGATGTTAAGGATGCCATTGATAAATCCATTTATTTAAAAGAAACGAATTATCCATTAATTCAAGAACAAGCAATGAAAGAATCTTTTTCAAAGCTAAATAAAGATAAAAAATATACTCTTCAAGAATTAATTCATTTTTGTAAAAAAATGGTGGACCATACTTTTGAAGAAAGCGAATATGTGATTCATTCAAGTTGTAGAATTGAATATTTAACAATATCAAAAATGTTTCTTTCTTCTAAAAAAGAACTAGAGCAAGTTTATTTTTGGGCCAATGGGCGATTATCTGTCATATTGAATCGAAATGATATCACGAAAACCAATTTTGAAAGTGCTTCTGATGTAACCATTACAGGAGTTTTAAAAGAATTAGATAAAAAAGCTCATGGTTTAATTAAAGATGGTCGAGCTTTATTAGATAGTGAAAAGCCTTCGGCCGGAGAATATGATATCATTACGACACCCGATATTACTGGAATTATTGCACATGAAGCTTTTGGACATGGTGTTGAAATGGATATGTTTGTAAAAAATCGAGCAAAAGCACAACAATATCTTGGCAAAAGAGTGGCTTCTGAAATTATCAATATGCATGATGGCGCAATTCCTTTTGAAAATAGTTCCTCTTACTTTTTTGATGATGAAGGAATTTTGGCGCAAGACACCTTGATTATTAAAAATGGCATTTTGCAAACAGGAATTGCAGATACATTATCTGCATTAAAATTAAATATTACGCCTACTGGAAACGGGAAAAGAGAATCTTATAAAAGAAAAGCTTATACTCGAATGACAACAACCTATTTTGAACGTGGGAAAAGCAATTTAGATGATATGATTGCTACAATAAAAAAAGGAATTTTAGTTTCTAATGCTTATAGTGGTATGGAAGATCCTAAAAATTGGGGAATGCAAGCCATTGCATTGATTGGAAAAGAAATTGTCGATGGGAAAGTGACTTCTAAAGTTTTTTCGCCCATTTATATGAGTGGAAATGTTTTAGATATTTTACAATCTGCCTCTTTAACGAGCCATGATTTTGAATTGTTTGGATCAGGCTATTGTTGTAAAGGATATAAAGAAAAAGTAAAAACGGTCGATGGAGGCCCTTATTTAAAGGTCAAGGTGAATATCGGATGATAGAAAAAATTAAAGCATTTTTAACACAAATGACCGAGTTGAAAGGTTGGAAAATTGAACAAAAAGAAACTTTTGGATATCAATTGTTTTTTATCAAGCAAGAATTAGATATGAATCGAGCCATTCATACGCTTGAATATGAAGTAACCTTATATAAAGAATATAGAATGAATGACAAAGTTCAACAAGGCGAAGCACATTGCATTATTCATCCAACAATGACGGATCAAGAAATTCAAGATAAACTAAATGAAATGGAAATGCTTACAAGTTTATCTTTAAATCCCCCTTATGATTTAGTAAAAAAACAAATTGTAAAAACAGGGAATCGCGAAGTAGCCTTTGATGAAAAATCTTTAAAAGATATCTGTTTTCAAATTGCTGATAATATTTTTGAAGCAGATAAATTTGATCATGGATATGTTAATTCATCAGAAATTTATGTTTTTTATGAAAAAATTCATTTTTTAAATTCATTAGAACAAGAATTTTGTTCCTTTAAAAGTTATGGACAATTAGATATTGTTGTAACATGGAAAGATCAACAAGATGCTGAAGAAATTGAATTACATCGTTTTTATGAGTTTGATGCTTTGAAGACGGATTTTATTCCTTCAGCTGTGAATCACTTGTTAGTAGAAGCAAAAAATAGAGCCATAGCCGTTCAAAAATCAATTGAAGATAAAAAGATTAAGGTTATGCTTAAAGATGAAGCATTAAAAGAATTCTTTAACTATTTTGTAAATAAAGCCTGTGTGGATTTTATTTATAATCGTTATTCTGATTATTATGGTGGAAAGGATTTATATCCAAAAGATGCTAGTGGCGATCGTTTAACAATTACTTTAGAAGCGATATTGCCAGGCTCTTCTAAAAATACGATTTATGATAATGATGGGGTATCTTTAAAGTCTTTGAAGATGATTCAAAATGGAAAAGTTGTAAATTTATGGGGATCTAACCAAAAATCTCAATATTTACATTTGCCCGTCAATGGAAAGTATCAAAATTTTATTGTTGAACCGGGCACATCAAATGAGACGGATTTAACAGGAAAACCTTATTTAGAAATTGTATCTTTGTCTGATTTTAATGTTGATTTATTAACGGGTGATTTTGGTAGTGAAATTCGTTTTGCTTATTATCACACAAAAAAAGGACACATCATTCCTTTAACTGGTGGTTCTTTAGTTGGTAATATTGAAGAATGCTTACCAACTATTCGTTTAAGTCAAAAACAAATCAATTTAAATAATGTTAAAATCCCATCTTATGCTTTACTCGATAAAATTAGCGTTTTTAATAAATAAAGGATCGTGATAAAAATGTGGATTATAGAAATATTATTAATTATTTTTGGCGTTGTATTAGCCCTTGTTCTTTTAACCATGCTGATTTTGTTTATCATGCTTCTTCCTGGTAAAAAAACAAAAGAATTGAAAGATTTTAAGTGGTTATTAGAGCGACCAATTGCGCATCGGGGATATCATTTAGGGAATAAAGAAGTTCCAGAAAATTCAAAGGTTGCTTTTTTAAGAGCAATCGAAAAGGGATATCCCATTGAAATTGATTTAAATTTAACAAAAGATCATCGTGTTGTTGTTTTTCATGATGAAGATTTAAAAAGAATGTGTGGCATTGATAAAAAAGTTTATGACATGACATTAGAAGAATTAAAAAAATGTCCACTAATGGGTGGAAAAGAGTATATGATGGAATTACAAGAATTTTTAGATTTGGTTCATGATCAAGTAGGACTTTTAATTGAATTTAAAAATTCCTTAAATGGAAAGTTAGAAGAAGCTGCTTATCCGATTTTAAAAAATTATAAGGGTAGATATGTCATGCAAGCTTTTGATCCTTATAGTTTAAAATGGTTTAAAAAGAATGCTCCTGAAGTTCCTCGAGGTCAATTATGTTTTAATTACATGGGAAATAAACAAATTAAATGGATTAGAAGATTTATTTTTACGAATTTATTTAGTAACTTTATTGGGAGACCCCATTTTATTTCTTATAATTGGCCCGGAAGAAACTATTATACAGTCAAAGTGTTGCGAAATTTAAAAGCCCCTTTACTTGTATGGACGATTCAAAATGATGAAGTGTATCAACAAGTAAAAAATGAATGTGATAACGTCATTTTTGAAAATTTAGATTTATAAAATGAAAAAAGAAAAAAGAGATTTAATTCGCAACATTATTTTATTATCCATTTTTATTTTAATTAATATATTTTTAATTATTGTCGCTCAATCACCCCAATTAACAGAAATTAAACAAGGGACGAATTTGATTATCCGATTTGTTTTTTTTGGAGTAATGCTGTTATTTATAGCTGTTGTTCATGTGGATTATTATTTACGAAAAGATAAAAAAATTTATATTATCATGATACTCAGTGGGATTGCATTAATTTTAGGAATTACAGCATTAATTTTGATGTAAAGGAGTACAGCCATGATTGAAACATTAAAAAATGACTATTTAACGATTCAAATCAATTCTTTAGGTGCAGAATTACAAACGATTATTGATCAAGATCAAATTCATCGATTACATGATGGAAATCCTCAATTTTGGGGTAGACGTTCCCCTATCTTATTTCCTATTATTAGCCGTTTTGTAGATCAAAAATATACTTATCAAAATAAAGAATATCATCTATCGACTCATGGTTTTGCAAGGAATAAAGAGTTTGTGGAGTATCGCAAAACTTCTAATTCCATCACTTATTTATTAGAAGATGACGAAGAAACTTTTCAAAGTTATCCTTTTCATTTTCAATTTTTTGTTACTTATACTTTATTTCAAAACGTTATAGAAGTTTCCTTTAAAATTAAAAACACAGGAGATCAAAAAATGTATTTTATGGTCGGAGGACATCCAGCTTTCAAAGTTCCTTTATACCCTAATGAAAAATATGAAGATTATTACATTGAATTTGAAAAAGACGAAACAGTGGAAAAGACAAAATTAAATGGAAATTATTTATCTGCTGAAACGGAGCCTTTTTTAAATCATCAAAAAATAATCCCTTTAAAATATAGAATGTTTAATCCTGATGCTTTTGTAATGAAGGGATTAGTTTCAAACTATGTAGAATTAAAATCAAAAAAGAATTCGAAAAAAATACGATTTTATTTTCAAGAATTTGAAAAATTAGCATTTTGGGCTCCATTAAATGTGGACGCTCCATTTGTTTGCTTTGAACCATGGAATGGCATTTCAAAAAAATATGTTGATCCTATCGAAAAAAAAGGACTATTAGAAGTAGAACCGAGTCAAGAATATGAATGTAGTTATACCATTGAAGTTATCTAATGGTATTATAAACGTGAATTTCTATCACGTTTTTTTGTTGCCAAAAAATACCATTTAAAAAAACGATACTTTTTTTAGAAATACCTATAATATTTATAGTCAAAAAATAATATGATAAAGTAGTGAAACTTTAAATGGATGGTGATAGAAAATGTTAAGTAGATTTAATGACAAAGCACAAAGAGCGATTGCTTTGGCAGAAAGTTTGGCTTTTGATTTTGGTCACAATAGTGTTGGTACAGAACATCTATTACTTGCCTTATTAAAAATAAAAGATGCTAAAATTAAAATTATTTTAGAAAGTTATCATGTGACAGCAAATTTATTTCAAGAAGAATTAATTGAATTGTTTGGACAAAAACAAACCCAACCTTTTTATATGGAATATACACTTGCAATGAAAACGTTGATTGAAACGGCTATTCTTTATGGTAAAAAAAGAAATGAAGATCGCGTTTCCATCGACACTTTAAGTATTTGTCTACTTGAAATGGAAGAAAATATTGCATTGGAAATGTTAAAAAAGGCAAACGTTCCTATCAAAAAAGTGGTAGAAGAATTAAAAAAGCAAGCCAAAAAACAAAGCGAGCTTGATGGACTACCAGATTTAATTAATTTAAATGCAAAGGCATTAAAAAATCCACCAATTTTAATTGAAAGAGAAAAAGAATTAAATCTATTAATTGAAGCATTATTAAGAAAGCAAAAACCTAATGCCATTTTAATTGGAGAACCAGGTGTTGGTAAAACAGCCATTGTTGAATATTTAGCTCATTTATTAAATATCGGTCATGTCCCTGATGAACTAAAAGAAAAGACGATTTATGAAATTGATATTTCTGGAATTATAGCAGGAACAAAATATCGAGGTGAATTTGAAGACAAACTCAAAAAAATTATTAAAAAAGTAAAAGAGGATGAAAATGCATTATTGTTTATTGATGAGATTCATAACATTATTGGTGCAGGTGGAGCGGAAGGAGCAATAGATGCTAGTAATATTTTAAAACCTTATTTATCAAAAGGAGAGATTGGTTGTATTGGGGCAACAACCTATGATGAATATGTGAAAATATTTGAAAAAGAAAAAGCTTTAGAACGACGCTTTCAAGTTGTAAAAATTGAAGAACCAACGTTAACACAAACGTTGCATATTCTACAAGGAATTAAAAATCAATTTGAAACTTTTCATCATTTAACAATCAGCGATGAAATCCTAAAAAAAATTGTCAACTATTGTGATTTATATGTTTGTGATCGTTATTTTCCTGATAAAGCGATAGATGTTTTAGATATTGCTAGTGTGCGAGCAAAAAATAAAAAACAAACACAACTAGAAGAAAAAAATATCATTGATGTCATTGAAGATTTGTTTAAAGTTAAAATTGAAAAAGGAAATAAAGCCCAAGTTTTAAAGAAAAGTTTAAATCAAATTTTAATTGGACAAAACCAAGCCATTAATACCATTATTGAGCAAATTAGTTATATTGAAATGGGAATTAATGATGAGAATCGACCTTTAGGTGTATTCTTATTCGTTGGACCAACAGGAGTTGGGAAAACAGAAACAGCAAAACAAATCGCCTTAAATTACTTTGGAAATAAAGAAAAATATATTAAATTAGACATGTCAGAATATAGTGAACCCAGTTCGGTGACTAAATTAATTGGTTCTCCTCCAGGATATGTAGGATATGAAAGACAAAGTTTATTAGTCGATCATGTTCGTAAAAATCCGCATTCTGTCGTTGTTTTAGATGAAGTGGAAAAAGCACATCGTGATGTTTTGGATATATTTTTAAGTGTTTTTGATGAAGGTTATTTTTATGAGTCTAGCAAAAAAAAGGTTGATTTTAAAAACACCATTGTGATTATGACATCCAATTTAGGTTTTAATGAAAAAATGTTTCATAAAAATAAGATTGGATATGTAGACAACCAAGTCACACAAGATGATATTCAATCAGTAGTTAAAAATCATTTTCGCCCCGAGTTTTTAAATCGCATTGATTGTATCGTCTATTTTAACTTATTAGACCAAAATACTTGTACACAATTGGCTAAAGATTACTTACAAGAATATGCAAAAAAAGCTCATTATGAATTTTCAAGTTTAGATGAACTTGCAAAAGAAATTGCTGCTCAACAAGAAGGAAAACAATATGGAGCTAGAGGACTCAAAAGATTAGCTAAAAAAATGCTGATTGCAAAAATGAAAGAAACAGAAGCAAATAAAATTAAAAGTAAATCGGTATAACTTAAAAAAATACGTCAACCCTTTTAAGGGTGATGAAAATGACAAAAAAAACAATCTTTTTTGCAACAAGTTTGTTTTTAGGGGGATTTATCCCATTAAAAGATACCGTTTCGGAAAATTCGACGATTAGTTATGCAATTTATGCAGATGTAAACAAAAAAAACGTTTATCTTCAATGTAATGCAATCAAAAATAAAATGTTAGAAATATTTGATGAAATAAAGGATTATAGTTTTTCTAAAACAGATGAAAATTTAGTTGCATCCATTGATATGTTTTTAGATATAGCGGTGAATGCTGTTTATGAAGATTATATTTTGTCTTTGTATCTTGATTCAAATGGAAGTTGTTGTATGAAAGGAATTTTACTATCTTTTGATGTTGAAACACATGTTGAAAAAACTTATTTTTTTGAAGAACTTTTTCAATAAAATCAATGAAATTTGTTAAGAGAGTTATATTAATATAACTCTTTTATCCTTTTATTAAAGCTTCAAATGCATACAAGCTGAAAAATTATATTGACTTTATCTAAAAAAAGAGATAAAATATTACAAAATATTCTTCACTGAAAAGAGAGGTATATTTTAAAAAAGAATTTTATTAAAATATAGGAGGAGAAACATGAAAAAATCAAGACTAGTGATTTTATCTGCTTTTGCAATGGTCGCTGTATGTTTGACAGGTTGCAAAAAGGCAAATGAAACTGGTAATGCAGCAAAAGTTCCTGAATTTAAAGATAGTGATGTATATCGTGCTGTTTTGCCACAATACAACACTTTATTTAATGAAGCTCATTCATCAACAGTAAATGCAGAACGTTTCGTCAAATTTGCCGATGCCGAAGCTTATTTATTGGATTCTGCTGTTTTATTACCAATGACAACAGAAGGAGGCCGTTATGGCTTATCACGAGTACTTCCATATTGTGGACCATACGCTAGATATGGATCAGATTCTAGCAAATATAAAGGCTATAAAATTATTAAAAAAGACAACAACGAATTACTTTTAACAGAATACCGTGACACGTTGAAACAAAATTGGCAAGAAGCTGTTGAAAGAGGCTTTGAAGAAGAAGGAGAAAACAGCAAAGAAGCTTTCAATCAAGCTGAACAAGAATTGTTAGAAAGTTGGGGAATAACAGAATACTACAACACTTATACAACAATCTTTTCTTCTATGCCAGAAACATTAGACTATTTAGCTACATCTCATGCAGGAGATTCTGATGTTACGACAAACTTAGTCGATGGCTTATTTGAACATGACCGCTTTGGAGATATCGTTCCAGCTTTAGGTTTATCTTTAGAAGCTAATGAAGATAAAACGGTTTATACGATTAAATTAAGAGAAAATGTACCTTGGGTTCAAAACAATGGTGAAGTCTATGGCTATGTTACAGCAGATGATTTCTTGGCTGGATTCCAACATTTATTAGATGCTAAAGGCGGATCTGAAGATATCGTAAATAGTATTGTTGTTGGTGCAAGTGATTATTCTAATGGTAGAACAAAAGACTTTAATGATGTCGGCATTAAAGCTTTAGATGAACACACGATTCAACTTTCTTTTGTTAGAGAAGTTCCATATGTTGAATCTTTATTAACTTTCTCTATTTTCCAACCAATGAATCGTCAATTTTTCATTTCAAAAGGTGGCGCATTTGGTATTGATGAATTTGCAAGAGCTAAAATGTTAGCTGGTTATTCTTATGGAACGATTGATCCTCAAAGCATTTTATATTGTGGTGCTTATCGTTTAACAGAATTAACCGCATCTCAAGGGATTACATATACTAAAAACACTTCTTATTGGGATCTTGAAAACGTTACTTTAGACACAGTTAAATTAGTTTATACACAAGATACAGATGAAATGTTATATTTTGAACAAGTTATCAATGGCACTTATGCAGGTATTAGTTTAAGTACTGACACGTTAGCTTTAGCGCGTGAAGAATATCCAGAATATATTTATAAACAAGATACTGCTGCTGGTACTTTCTATGGTGCATTTAACTTGAATCGTAGAACTTATTCTTTATCTAAAGGACAAGTAGCTTCTCCTAAAGATGATACAGCAAAAGCATTAACAAAATATGCTGTATTAAATAAAAACTTTAGAAAAGCTTTCTTACATGCTATTGATAAAGCATCGTGGAATGCGAATACAAATGGTGAAGAATTAAGAGAAAACAACTTAAGAAATATGCTTGGTGATCCAAACTTTGTTACTTTACCAGAAGCATATGGAGGTTATGATGCACGCACCCCTTATGGAGAAATTGTTCAAGACAAATTAAATCAAATTTTAGCTGTCACTAACGAAGGTCATAAATGGACAGATGATGAAGGAAATCCAATTAATGAAACTATCAATGTTTCTGATGGTGTTGATGGTTGGTTTGATCAAGATGTTGCATATGAATATTACAAACTTGCTAAAGAAGAATTATTAGAACAACATGCAGAAAAATTTGGTGGAAGAAAAGCAATGGAAGATGCTTTCCCTATTCAAATTGATATTGTTTATTTAAAGAATTCTCCAGATCAAATTAGCATTCAAATTCTAAAAGCTGCAGTTGAAAATACCTTTGGTCGTTCACAAGTAACAATCAATGCAGTTGAAGCTCCAAATCAAACTGCTTACTTAGCTTCAACTTATTTAGCAGCAACAGGTGCTGAAGCCAACTATGACTTCTATTATGGTTCTGGATGGATTCCTGATTATGGAGATCCAGCTACTTTCTTAGAAACAATGGTTCCAGGTGGCGCCGGCTATATGACTAAAGTTATTGGACTTTGGTAATTTCGTTATTACTTTTAGAGGGTTAAGGGGGAACCCCGCCTTGCCCTCTTTTTTCTCTGTTGTGAAAGGAGAAATAGACGCATGGGAAAATATATTTTAAATCGTATATTAAGATCGCTACTTTCTTTAGTTGCAATTATGATTTTAACGATTGTTTTAATTTATTCGTTAATGGATCGTGATGCTTTGGTCACAAAACAAGATGGTTTTAATAAGCATATTAATAATGCTAGAGTCACTTTTACATATGAAGTTTGGCAAAATTATGGCTATGTAGAAACATATAGTTATACAAATTTTTGTCATATCAAATATAATGATACAAGCAGTGAAGAATATCAAAAATGTATTAGTATTGAAGAAGTCTTTACAAGTAAAGAAAGTTATTGCAAAATTACTTCTAGCGATCTAGTTCCAGGAGAATATGAAAGTTGTATGCAACAACCACGGACTTATTTAATCGATAGCGATATCCCTGAAATTGCTGAATTTATTGAACTATACGAATCAAACGGCTATAAAATTATGCGTAAAGATCCAGTTCCGGCAGATTTATGGGATGATGAATTTGATACGGATATTCCTGATGAAGAAGAAGATGTAGAAGAAATAGAAAATACGCCAACTTTAAATGCAAATGATGAAATCGTTGAAGATGAAACTCCAGAAAATCCAGAACGGATTCAATTAGCTACAGGAGGCAGCGGCATTTTATTTGCTTATAAATCAAAATCTACTTTCGTACGACTTTGGGAATTTTTTAAACAAATTTTCTTTTTCGATGGTAAAAATTATTATAAAACGTTAAATAAAGAATTACAACGAAATGGACAAAATCCAGTACAAATGGATACGTATATTCGTTTTGAAAAAGATATGAATAATGTTCCTGCTTTAAAATGTTCGGGATGTAAAAATCAATATTTATTATATTTTGATAATAAATTTCCATTTATTCATCAAAATTGGATTACAATTAATTTAGGACGTTCTATGTCTTATGGAAAAGACACCGTAGAAGTCATGACTGATTCGCAATTAGATCCTATTGTTGAAGATGTCACTTACCCTAATGGAGAAGTTGTTGAAGATACACATCGCGTGAATTTTCATGCATGTCAAATTAATCCATCTCCAACAGCGCAACAACTTGATCGGTATCAAGGATATTATTCAAATTGTCCTGAAGTTCGCACAGGAAAATCAATGATGGGATTTTCATTTCTTATTGGTATTATTGCTACGATAACGGCCTATGTCATTGGTGTGCCAATAGGCATATTAATGGCTAAACATAAAGGAAAATTAATTGATAAAATAGGTATTTGTTATATTATCTTTATTATGGCTGTTCCATCTTTAGCTTATATTTATATTTTTAGAAGAATTGGATTTAGTGCTGGTCTTCCAACACAATTACAATTAGCAACAGGACCGCAATGGGTAGCTTATATTTTGCCTATTATTTGTTTGGCATTACCTTCTATTGGAAGTTTAATGTCATGGATTCGTCGATACATGATTGACCAAATGAATAGTGATTATGTCAAGTTTGCACGTGCTAAAGGATTAAGTGAACTTGAAATCTTTAATAAACACATCTTTAAAAATGCAGCCATTCCAATTATTCACAATATTCCTGGAGGATTACTTGGAAGTTTAACAGGAGCATTATTAACGGAACGAATTTTTGGAATACCTGGTGTTGGAAAATTATTTACGGATGCTATTGAAAAGACAGATAATGGAATGTTGGTTGGATTGACATTCTTCTATGCTATTTTATCCATTACAGCCTTAATTTTAGGAGATGTCTTAATGGCAATTGTTGATCCTCGTATTTCCTTTGCTGACAAAGGAGGTCGAAAATAATGGAACAAAATCAAGTGCAAAATATTCCTCAAGAATTATTTGTTCGCGTTGATAACAATACCATTAATTCTGAAAAAATAACTGCACCTCGTTATTCTTATTGGAAATCTGTCGGTAGAAGTTTTTTTAGAAATCCAGTGAATTATATCGTTTTAGGATTAGTTATCTTTATTTTAATCATGTCTTTTATTTACCCTTTAATTAGTCCTTATAGTAAAGCGTTTTGGATTAATGAAAATTATGAACACCTCGAAGATGTCGGTTATTTAACGCCAGGTGAAGCGATTCAATATTATGGATTTAATCTACGCTGGGTGTTTGGAGCGGGACAACATGGGGAACCATTATTTGATGCTTTATGGGCAGGTGCACAATCCTCTTTGGCTTTAGCCTTTGTTTGTGCTGCGATTAATATTACAGTTGGGATTATTGTTGGTGCTTTATGGGGGTATTCTAAAGTCGTTGACAAAATTATGCAAGAAGTATACAACATTGTCTCGAATATTCCTTATTTAATGTTTATCACAGTCTTTGTTGCTATTGTTGGGACAGGATTTTGGTCCTTTGTTGCCGCAATGACTGTTACAGGATGGTTAGGTGTTGCTTATTTTATTAGAACGCAAGTAATTATTATTCGAGATAGAGAATATAATCTAGCTTCTCGTTGTTTAGGAACACCAATTTTACGGATGGTTACTAAAAATATTTTACCGTTTTTAACCTCTGTTATTGTAACTATCACGGCAAGTGAAATTCCATCTTATATTTCTACGGAAGTTTTCTTGTCTTATTTACAAATTGGTTTAGGTTCTGAAAACTCTTTAGGAAAATTAATTAATGATAATCAACAATATATGGATTCTCATCCACACTTATTTTGGATTCCAGTTATTGTCTCATCGGTTATCACTGTAAGTTTATACATTATTGGGCAAAATTTAGCAGATGCATCAGACCCCAAAACGCATATGTAAGGAGGGAAAAAGATGAGCGAAAATAAAAAAGTACTCTTATCTTTAAAAGATGTAGAAGTTAAATTTAATGTTCGTGGTCGAATTTTAACGGCTATTCGTGGCGTTTCTTTAGATATTTATGAAAATGAATCATTAGCCATAGTTGGTGAATCAGGTTCTGGGAAATCGGTTTTAACAAAAACATTCACGGGAATGTTAGAATCTAATGGTTTTATCTCTAAAGGAAGTATCATCTATCAAGATGATTTATTATCTTCTTTACAATGTACATTAACAAAAAGAGAAATCAGAAGATATCATCGCTTAGTGAAATTATTAAATCAACAAGCCGCTTATTTAGGTGGAAAAGATGATTATTTACAAATCTTAGAAGAAAAGAAAGCTTTAAAGAGAATGATTTCTTTAACACCAGAACAAAAAGAAGATTTTAGTACGCGTAAAAAAGATTTAACTTTCGAAAGAGTAGAATTATATAACAAAAAAATTGCTGCTGAAACTTCAAAAGAAAAGAAAGAAATTGCTTTAGAAATTAAAAAGAAAGATAAAGAAATTAGCCAACTAAAAAAAGAAAGACGGCAAGTTTTAAAAGAAAAAAGAAATAAAGTATTTAAAGATAAAGATTTTATGTTAGCTTATAAAAATAAAATTCAATCTTTAAAACAACATTACTTAGAAAAGGTCTCTATTTCTTCAGTTAGTGAAGAAATCAAAAGACAAAATCGCTTAATCGCAAAAGAAATTTTATTATCTATTGAAAGATATTCACCGGTTACGCAATTTTTCTATTTAAACAGTTTAAAAGATCGGTTTAGTGAAGCTTACAAAAAAGGTTTAGAAATGACCGAAGAAACGATTGAAAAATTATATGAATTGATTACCTTTAGAGTGATTTTTAAAGGAGTGGAAAATGAATATTTTAATGCTTTAAGCGATCAAGAAGTTCAAGAATTCAAGCAAAAAAATCAAGAATTATTAAAAGACCAATCTGAAAATTATGAAATGATTCAATCTTTTGTGGATTCTATACAAGGCAATGAAAAACTAGTTTATTTTATTGCACAAAAAGTTGTTGAAAATCCTCAAACGGATTTGACAACAATTTTATATGATAGTTATGATGAAGCAATTATGATTCCTAACACAATCATGAAAGGGTATACGATTTTAGATTTAACCAAAATAAAGACAGCTACAGATTGGCAAAAAATTAGAGGTTCAAGAATTGCTACTGTTTTCCAAGATCCGATGACTTCTTTAAATCCAATTGTTACGATTGGGAAACAAATTACAGAAGTTATTATGAAACATCAAAATTGTAGTGCTGCTGAAGCAGAAAAAAGAGCCATTTATATGATGGAACGGGTAGGTATTCCTGATGCAGCGAAACGATTTAAAGAATACCCATTTCAATATTCTGGAGGAATGAGACAAAGAATTGTTATTGCCATTGCTTTATCTTGTCAACCTAAAGTTTTAATTTGTGATGAACCTACTACCGCTTTGGATGTCACGATTCAAGCACAAATTATTGATTTAATCAAAGATTTGCAAAAAGAATTTCAATTTACAACGATTTACATTACCCATGACTTAGGTGTTGTTGCCAGTGTCGCTGATCGTGTTGTCGTCTTATACGCTGGACAAATTGTTGAAGCAGGAAAAGTTGAAGAAATCTTTTATGATCCAAAACATCCTTATACATGGGCGTTATTATCATCTCTTCCTCAACTTGCAACAAAAGGAAAAGAATTATTTTCCATTCAAGGGACGCCACCTTCTTTATACAACGTCATTAAAGGAGATGCCTTTGCTGAAAGAAATCCATTTTGTTTAGCAGTAGATTTACAATATGATGCGCCATACTTCTATGTTTCTGATACGCATTTTGCAAAAACATGGTTATTAGATCCTCGAGCACCAAAAATTGAAAAACCTGAAATTATTCAAAACATTCATGAAAAACTTGAAAAAACACTAACCCAATTTAGTAAGGAGGAGTACGAATATGTCCGATACAACAAACAAAGAAGTCATCTTGTCGATACGGAATATAGACATCGACTTTCAAAAAGGTAAACGTGTTTTTAAAGCAGTTAAGGATGTTAGTTTTGATATTTATAAAGGGGAAACATTTTCATTAGTTGGTGAATCGGGCTCTGGGAAAACAACGATTGGGCGAGCCATCGTACGTATTAATCCTTGTAGCAAGGGAGAAATTTTATTTAAGGGCAAACGAATTTCTGGTAAAATTTCTCGTCATGAAGATAAGGAAGTGGTGCGCAATATTCAAATGATTTTCCAAGATCCTGCTGCTTCTTTAAATGAAAGAGCAACGGTAGAATACATTATTAGTGAAGGACTTTATAACTTTCATTTATACAAAAATGAAAAAGATCGGATTGAAAAAATTAAAAAGGCCTTAGAAGATGTCGGCCTTTTACCAGAACATTTAACAAGATATCCGCATGAATTTTCTGGTGGCCAACGGCAACGAATTGGTATTGCTCGTTCCATTGTCATGGAACCTGAATTAATTATTGCCGACGAACCTATTTCGGCACTTGATGTATCTATCCGGGCGCAAGTTTTAAATCTTTTTAAGAAATTTCAAGAAGAAAGAGGTTTGACTTACTTATTTATTGCCCATGATTTATCTGTTGTCAAATTTATTAGTGATCGTATTGGCGTTATTTATCAAGGAAGAATTGTAGAAATTGCTACTTCTGAAGAATTATTTGCTTATCCTTTGCATCCTTATACAAAATCGTTAATGTCTGCAATTCCTATTCCTGACCCTATTTTAGAAAATAGTAAGGAACTTTATGTTTATGATGATTCCATTCATGATTATTCAGAAGATAAACCTAAATTAGTAGACATTGGACATGATCATTTTGTATATGGGGATAAAAAAGAAATTGAAGAATATAAAAAAATTAGAAATATGAACAAAAATAGTTGATTTCAACTATTTTTGTCTTTACGAAAGGGAAATTTATGGCTAAAACAGTTTTCATCTCATCCAACAAAAAAAGCATTATCAAACGAATTGTTTTGTTTGGTGTTTTTTTTCTAATTGCTGTGATTAGTCTAACTTATGGGGTACATTCTTGTGCACAACAATATCAACCACAAGAAGGCTTACAAAAAATAGAACTGGATTCTATTCGTTTACCAAATGATGAAGTTGTTACTCCTTTCGAAAATGAAATCAATTTTTATTACTATATTGAAAAAACAGATGATTATTCTATTAGTGAAAATTTTACGATTGTAAGTGAAACTTATCAACAAATTGCCTATGCTGCATACTTATCTTTTCATCCAGATTATGAATTTGATGAATATAAAAGTTTGGCTTATATTGATCATCATCCAAACGAAGAAATACAAGTTTCAGAATTTTTATATGATGCTTTATATGATGCTTACCAAAAAACAATCGTAGAAAATAGTCCATATAATGTTTTTTCCGGTAAAATATACGATTTTTGGGAAGAATTAATGTATTCAAATACAAAAAATCCTGATCCAGCATTCAGTTCAAATAGTCAACAAAGACTGGCAAAAATTGTCGCTTCTTTAAACCAAAAGGAAAGTTATCGTCTTGAGTTTAATCCAGAAAAAAGAACAATTACTTACGTTTTGAGTGATGAATCTTTAAAAGAAGATTTGAAATTAGATTTGAATGTTTTATATGAAGCGTATGTCATTCAAACCATTGCTGATTATTTTAAATCTTATCAATTACAAAAGGGATATTTTGTTTCTCAAAATGGGTATTTTTTACATCTTCAAGATTATTGGACTCAAGATAAAATGGTAGAATTAGCCATCAATATCTATGCAAAAGAAAATGAAGATGAGGACTATCAAACTATGCGCATTGGTTCTTTTACGATTGATGGTCGTGTGGTGGGTTCTACATTTACAAATTATTATCTTAGTGAAAATGATGGGATGAAATATCAAATTGTTTCAGACGAAAATGTCCCTATTCGTCGGCATTTATATTATGATGCTTCAACAGGATATCCTTTAACCAATATTCGTTATAGTCGGATTTATTCCAATAATCCTTCGGCTCAATTAGTTGATATTAGTTATGATAATTTAAAATTGATGACTTTGTCAAAAGAGGATGCTTATGCTTTTGTTCAATCCAATGAAGATCAACAAAAAAGGATGCTTTATATTGTTGACAATGGTGCTTTAAATGATGTTATTGACAAACAGTGGTTAATTTATTATCAAAATATCGATTCTTTTGACATTGAAGAGACATTTCAAGATCGATTTGTAGTTATTTCATAGTTGATTCAATAGGTAAAATGGCAATTTTTTGCCATTTTTTTGCTGAAATTTGACATTTATAATATTTTATATTATAATTTTTACACATTTAAGGGGGAATTTTTATGAAAAAAAATAAGAAATCAGTTTTTTTAGTCAGTTCGATTTTGGGTTGCACCGCTTTAGTTAGTGTTGGTTTTGCTGCATGGGTGATTACAGGTAGTCCAGCAGAAAAAACGGCTGATGGAACGATTCAAGTTGATACAGTGGACAATAATATTGTTTCTTTTGTTACTGCGTCAAGTGGTTGGGTTGGCGCAGATGATCAACTTGATCCAAACAGTAATAAAATTGTTTTTGGTGGAAAAGCTACAAAGGGTGGAGAATGGTTGGTTAATGAAACTTTAGAAAATCTAACAGTTACTTATCGTTTTGTTATTGAAAATTATAATGCTTTAGATTCTGTTTCGGCTACAATTACTGCTTCTAATCCAACAAATTATACTAGTGCGGTTTCAAAAGGTTATGTAGCAGAATTGCCAACGATTGCTCCGATTGAACATGGTGATGAAGGATGGACTGCTGTTGGTGGTCAACCCACACAAATGTCTTATGATTTAGAAATCACTTTTAATTGGGGAGTAGATTTTGGATCAAAAAATCCAATGGATTATTATAATGATAGAACAAAAACAGCAGCAACTCATGGTGCTGAGGCAGAACAAAAATTAACAGAACTATATACTTTACTTTCAGGAGTCACTTATACATTGACATTAACTGCAACGGCTAGTACTGGTGCTTAATTTGTAATTTATGCATAAAAAAACAACTATTTTTTTAACAACACTATCTATTTTATCAATGATATGTGTTGGTTTTGCTACATGGAATGTTACGATTACGCCAGCCAATCAAACAATTAATGGAAATGTTATTGTTGATGATGTAGTAAATGTCAGTGATGTTGGTATTTTTTATCGATCTTCACAAGGATTTGAATATTATACGGTCAGTGATGCATCTGGAAATCAACAAGTTCATTTTTCATCTACATCATTGCTTTCAGAAGTTTCAATTACAAAAGCAACATTTGAAAATCTAAGTTTTGATGATACTCAAAAATATTATTTATGGTATGAGTGTTTTTATATTTATTCCAAGACAAATACAATTGATTTAATGACAGATACATCATTTATAACTGCACCAACAGAATTAATTGTCAAAGATAAAAGTCTTGAAAATTCTTTTTTTAGAGTGCCTGTAATTACAGAAAAGAAAGACTATAGTTCGACAGAATACATTTTTTCTATTGCAGCAGATATACCATTGAAATCTTCTTATGAAAACTGTATCAATCAATTAGTTGAATTTAATACGAATTCTTCATCGCCATATATTCAGTTCATTCTTTCATTTACGAATCCAACTGATTTATTAAATACATATTTTGAAGATTTTCAAACGATTCAAATGAATTATTCTTTTAGTGTTAAAGAAAAAACAAATTAAAATTTAAAAGGAGGGAGAAAATATGAAAAAAAGTTATAAAAAAATATTTCTTTTAGTATTTTTGTTTTTCTCTTTCTTTTTAGTTATGCCCGTTTCTGCAATATGGAGTATCAAAACAAAAGAATCACAAAATCTTATAGGAACCAATACAAGTACTGTTAATGTATATGTGAGATATATTACAAAAGAACAAAATCAAAAAATAGTAACTAATCAAACAACAAATACAATTGTCAATAGTAAAAAAGAAGATGATTACAACACCTACTATGCTATTTGTAAAGGAGAAACGCCATATACTTATTTATTTAGCACTACAGACCCAGTTGAAGAAAACGGGGAAATAACATGGACAGAAACATATAATCAAATCAAAGAATGTTCAAAAAAAGATTATCTTATATTTCAAACATATCAAGTTGTCGTAGAACAAACTATTTATACATATAAGCAAACTATATCGACAACAATATCTAATGAAAACCAATATATTTATACGATTCCTAAAGGTGGAACTATAGAAAAAGTAAAATTAAATAGAGAAGGTTATACTTTTGTTAATTATTTTAGTGCTAATGCTACAAATACGGGCTCTAGTGGGGAATTATTTGATTTTTCACAACCGATTAATCAAAACACTGTAATATATGCAGAATGGACTCGAATGCTTAATAATGATGGACAGTTTGAAGAAAATCAATTAACTGACCATATTAATAGTTTAACTAGTGGAAGCACAAGTTATATTTATTTTGGAAATAATGCGGATTTTGATGTTTCTCTTGACTCTTCCTTTAGTTCGCAATCTTTAACAGTCAATTTGGGTAGTTCTTCTTTGCAAACGACCATATCATCAGGAACGACCGTTAATTTTAGTATGAATGATGGACGTGTAGATGTAGAAGGACGGGCAGATAACAGCATTACAGATCCTTCAAAACATACAGTAGGCACAGGAGAAAATATTACGAATGATACTTATATTTCTTTAGATTATTTTAAAGAAAAAACAGAGACGGTACAAGATTTATCAAAGAAAAATCCAAGAGATTATACAATCATTTTACAAAATGATTTAATCGTTAATGGAAATTTATATCTTGGTGGATATACAGGATCAAGTTCATCTATTCAAGGTTATATTGTAAATAACTATGTTTCTTTAGATTTAAATGGTCATCAATTAATTATTAATAATGGTGGAATGGTTCATTCTTTTGGATATATTTATGATTCTATGGGAACCGGAAGTGTTGAAGTGATGCCCGGAGGAAACTTAAAAACTCAAGTGGTTTTATATGATGTAAAAGGTGGTAATACCACTTTATGGGGCTTTTCAAAAGGAATCAGTCCCTTTGAAAATTATGGTTTTCCATATTTAAATTGTGAGGTTCATTTCTATTCTAATGGAAGTCAAGTTGGTACTTTAGATGTTTTTACAAAATTAAATTTAGGTTCATTAGGAGTTACCAATATTTATATTCCTTTTTTTGGAAAAGACACAGCTACTTATTTAATGACGTATTCTAATAAGGATGGAATCAATGCCACAATTACTTATGAACCTTATGAAGTTAGTGCTTTAAAAACAGCAAATAATGCGACAAAATACAATTTATTCTATAGAAAGTATCGTTTTAATTTTGAAAATATGAATATACAAGTGAATTCGATTTTGTTGCCTGTAAATGTTTATATTGATGCAGTTATTACAACAATTGATGAAACTTTTTATTTACCACTTGATCGCGTGACATTTCCGATTAGTTCATCAATTGATTTGATTTTTGAAAATAGTATTTTTTCTGTTTCGCAGGAATTAAAATTAATGCCTGGAAGTAGTTTATTTATGGATGAAAATAGTATCTTAAATTTAGGCTTTTATTCCGAAAATGGCAATACGAAAAAAGTTTTTTCTGATATTGAAATCAATAAATTTATTGTTCATAAAACATTACCAGGAGAAACCAAAGCATTATCTGGAGGGTTAATTGCTTTAGAAGCACCACCCACAAAAAAATGGGGATCTAATCCACAAAATGTCATTTATAGTTATTATGGCATTTTTAGTACATCGTATGCTATTTATTGGCAATACTACCAAGCGGCTCAAGTTAATATTTTTGGGACAGTCAATTTTGCTACTGGCAATGATGCACCTTATATTTTATCAGGACAAATGAATATTAAAAACTTTACAATAGGAAGTGCAAATAAAAAAGAATTTAATGCGGTTAATATTAGTTCTTTATCTAATAACCAAGTAAAATTACAAACCTATAGTTTGGATATTGAATTGTCTTCCTCTACGTGGTTTGATACTAGTGATATTTTATCTTCTTCTAATGATAGTGCTATTACTCAAGTCAATTACTTTTTTATTCAGCCTTTGACTTCATTTGGAGTAGCATATTATAAAGAAGCTACTGCTAGTGAAGTATTGATAGGAACATATGATGTCTACACAGGAATATTTAAAACCACGAATCAAGATCAATATATTTTTTATACTGATACAAATCTTTTGGTAGATTCAAGCAATACTGAAAGTGCATTTAATGAAATAACAGATTTAGTAAAAATTACTAATATTGACGATCGTCAAATTGTTACTTATAACAATGCTTCTTATATTTACTATGCTGGTATTTGGTGCCCTGTTGTTGAAAGTATTATGGATGAATCAGGAAATGAAACAGGATTAGTTATTAATACACAAAAATTATCCACAGAAGGAAGTTATACGTATACAAGATATTCAGGAAGTAGTTCAGAAAAATTTACTTATTCATTTTCTAGAACGCCTATGAAGTATGTTTCTACAACAACTTATCAAGTTTGGCAAGTAATTATGAAAAATTATGGTGATAATGGAGATAATTACACTACAAAAAGTTAATTTTGCTATAAAACATAATATTATGTTTTATATATATAAACCATAAAAATAAAAAGGGGGAAAATAGTTATGGTTAAAATGACAAGAAAATCTTATAAAAGAAGAAAAATTATTTTAGGAGTTAGTTTATTTTCATCTGTAGCTTTAGTATCTACTGGTTTTGCTGCATGGGTACTTGCTTCACAAGCAGAAGCAGAAAAAACTGGAAATATTACGGTGGGTACAGTTTCAGATAGTTCAATTAAAATTTCAAACGTCCAATTTAAAGATGGAAATGATTCTTTCGTCTTTGAACCCAAAGAAGATGATGAAGCAGGTCGTGTAAGAAATGATGGAGAAAATTTTGAAAATCTATCAGTAACCGTTACTGGCGAAATTTCACCCAATACTTATGTGACTTCTGCAACCATTGAAATGGAAGTTCCAGAAGGAATTACTGCTGCAGTAGGAAAAAATTACTTAGTTTTACCAGATTGTGCTACATCTGCTCAAACACTTACATTAAATCCAAAGGAATCACCCAATGAAACAGTAAGTACATTTGAATATACTATTACTTTTAAATGGGGCGAAGCATTTAATGGAAAAAATCCTGGTGAATACTATGATAATGATGAAGCAGGAAAATTAGTAGAAGACGAAACGATGAAAACGACTTTGGAAGATTTAAGAACTTGTATTTACAATTCTCAAGAAGAAGATCCAACTTTCACAGTTACCATTAAAGCAATGAACTAGGTTAAACTTGAATGACAAATATAGAATTGATATCCTTAATTGTCACCTTTATTGGTGTCGTTAGTTTTGCGGCTGTTTTTACGATTCTTTATCGCTCTCATGTTGTCTCTTCTATTGAAGATATTCAACTAGGGAAAAAAGATATCGATTTAATTGATACTTATCTTTATGAAAGTCAAGAAAAAGTAAAAAAGCGCAAAAAAACTATAGAAATAGTGAAAACAGTTCTTTTTTGTATCGCCATGGTTATTTTAATTCCTGTTTTTGTCTTTTCTATTGTCCAAAAAATTCAAGGGAACGCTTTAATGATTAATAATAAAGCGATTATGGTTGTGTCTTCAGGTTCTATGAGTAAAAAACATGCAGCAAATGATTATTTAACAATGAATCATTTGGATAACCAATTCAATACCTATGACATCATTATTTTAGATAAAGTAACGGATGAAAATCCCATTGAACTTTATGATGTCATTGCTTATAAAAATAATGAAGGAACAAATATTATTCACCGTGTAGTAGACATTGGTAATGATGATAATGGTGTGATTCGTTATACGACACGAGGTGATGCAGTCGGCTCTTCTGATTCTTTTCATCCAACATCAGAAGATGTGATTGGAATTTATACCAATCAAAGAATTCCATTATTAGGGATTTTTATCTTATTTTTTCAATCTTATTCAGGAATCATAACAATCATTGCGGTGATTTATTGCTTAATTATGTTTGATCGATATTCTAATAAAGCAACACAAGAACAAGAAAAAAGAATTGAAATATTAAAAAATGCAATGGAAGATTTGTCGGAAGACTTTTTGCTAGATCCAAAAGTTCAATTTGTTGAAACCATTTATTATAAAGGATATGCTTATTCTTTTGATGAAAAAGGCTTTAAAGAAAAAAAAGAGATTCCAATGGAAAAAAATGATGAAAATCAAATGATTCATGTCATTAAGGATTCATCTTCAAATCAAGAAACAATCAAAAAAATAGACATACAAAATCAATCAAAAGGGGAGGATAATGATGAATAAACCTTATTTTACAAGAAAAAATCTAATTGCTATTGCAATGGCTTTTTTCTATTCATTTTTACTATTATTTGTAGGTTTATGTATCGAAGGATCTTTTAAATTTGCAAATGAAGACAATCCTATTGCAATGATAGCAGAGACTTTAAATTTTAAATTGGTTTCTTATGGTGTTTCTGGATATATTTGTTTAATTTTAATTGCTATTTATGTCGTTGCTGGCGCTATCTTTATTATTTATGAAAGAAGATATGCCATTGTAAACAATAAAAGCCCGTATAGTGCAAAAATGATTGGTATTTATTGTGCTACAGGACTTGTTTGTTTATTGTTATCTTTAGGAATAGGAATTATTTTACAATCCCCATTGAACAAAGAAAATATTGGCAACGTGTTAACTGCTGTTTGGCAAAGTGTCCTTTTGACAACGGCCATTTATATTTTAATTGCCTTGTTTATTAGTGCCATTTTAATGTTAGTTGTCAATTTGATTTTTATTGATAAACCTTATCGTTTCTTTAGTAAAAGAAATGCTATTGAATTTGAAGATGAAGATTTAACTCCTTCTGATAATAATGTTACTGCAAGTTTTGATCCTTTACCTGTAGCTACAACTTCTCAACAAATTACTGCAAGTTCTCCTTCAGCAACACCTTTAAATACGAATGAGGGATTTGATTATACTAGTGAAGAAAAATTAGGAACACGAGAAAAAGTTTTTCCATCCTTATCAAAAATTGATGATCAATATGAAGGATATGCAATTGAATCCATTCCAAGTGATGATTATTCTTTAGAACAAATTTGTCACATGTTTAGAAACTATTTAGCTAAAGAAGAAAAACTATATTTTGATATTGATACTCTTCGAATTTTTGTTAGTAGTTTTATTACTTCTCATTTTATGATTTTAGAAGGATTAAGTGGGACTGGTAAATCTTCTTTACCTCGTTATTTTGCTAAATTTATTCATGCCAATGTTTTATTTATTCCTGTACAAGCAACATGGAGAGATAAAACACATATTTTAGGATACTTTAATGATTTTTCTAAAACTTATGCGGAAACTGACTTTTTAATTCAATTATACGAAGCGAATTATAATCCTGATTGTATTCATCTATTTGTCTTAGATGAAATGAATATTTCTCGGGTAGAATATTACTTTGCTGATTTCTTATCCGTATTAGAATATCCTGCTGATTCATGGAAATTAAGAATTATGCAATTGCCATATCAATTTATTCCACCTGCGAAATTGCCAGATGGTTTTATTCAAATTCCAGAAAATGTTTATTTTGTAGGAACGGCAAATAAAGATGATTCTACTTTTTCAATTACCGATAAAGTTTATGACCGGGCAATAACCATTGATTTTGATAATCGGAATATTCCATTTGAGGTCAAAGAAGAGGCAAAAACCATTCAATTGAGTTATTCTAAATTTAATGAATTGTTAACAAAAGCCGTTCAAACACCAGATTATCAAATGACCCCATCTGATTATGAAAAATTCCAAAAGATTTGTGATTATATTGATGAAACTTTTGATATTACTTTTGGTAACCGTGTCATGAATCAAATCAGCACGTTAGTTCCTGCTTTTATTGCTTGTGGAGGTCAAAAAGAAGTTGTTTTAGATTTCTTATTAGCAAGAAAAATCCTTGTCAAACTTGAAGGACGTTTTGAAGAATATATCAAAACAGGATTAAAGCATTTGTTGACTTTAATTGAAAAACAATATGGCAATACTTTTGTTAAAAGTGAAAAAATTATTCAATCACTGATAAGAAAGTTGTAATTTTATGAAACTAAGTGAAGAAAAATATTTAAAAAAGGCCATTCGAGATATTAAAAGATATGCGAAACAATATTCTGATGCGGGTAGTTTTTATCGCCATCTTGATGCTTTGAATTGTCCTTCATTACAAGAGGTTTCTTTCCAAAGTGACTTGAAATTTTTTGAAGAATGTCAATTTATTTTTCATGTCATTCTTTCTATCATTGCCCATCCTCATCTGACAAACCAAGGAGAAGATGTGGTTTTAAGAGCAGAACAAGTACATCATTTAAGTAGCGAGATGTTTTTAAAAACTTTAAAAGAACCTTCGTTTTGGAAAAATAAGAATCATCATTTAAGCCCGCAATATGTTTATTAT
>UMCV01033412.1_pt1 | contig 38588 bp, 37 predicted proteins | sample 1964311 | NCBI WGS metagenome assembly UMCV01 (sample SAMEA4835976, study PRJEB28245) | human gut metagenome | biome: gut microbiome; material: fecal sample | place: Denmark | collected 2008 | reverse complement strand
AGTTGATAATAAAGTTGATAATAAAGTTGATAATATTAATTTAAAATTTGAGGTTTATGAATGTGTACGGGGAGGTATGTAGTAGACTACCCCCGGTGCTATTGATAGTTTTGAATACCCCCGTCATGAAAGTGCCAAACACCTCATACTTCAACATAATAAATCTTGGTATAATAAATATTATACTCATCAAGATGTTGCACTGCATGGCACTGACGATGTTATTACTAACACAATGCAGAGAGTTCGGTGTGAGACTGACATTGATAACTATGAAATTAAAATTAAATTTATTCAAGAAGTTAACAAATGAAGATAAACATATAATAGCAATCATTATTGATTTAATTGGTTGTGTGTTATTTGTTGTTGCTTTATATTACGGTATCTATTGGTGTTTAAAATCTTGGACATTATCTTAATTATTAAATAATTATGAATGAGTTTGTTTATGTAGTTTCATTGATTGATCGAAATGTAATTTATGATGGTTCTATTCAATATGCTATAAAACATATGGATAATCTCGATAAAGTACGTGATAAAATCAAACAAATTTATGGTATTGAATTTAAACAAATTTCATCTTGTTCTACACCTGATTATCAAAGATTTGACAATGTTGATGATAGTGTAGATGTTTATCTTACAATAGAACGAGTTGACATTATCGATTAACAAATAGCTAATATAGTGAGAGATAATCTTACTATATTAGCTATTTTTATTTATCTTACATACCTCATACAATAACATAATGAATCTTGGTGTACAACATGTGGCGTTATTGTTGACACTGTTATTACTAACCAAACGCTCGGCAACCAAGTCGTTAAATTGGTGAGACTCTGAAAGAGAGCATTAAAATCATGGCTACTTCAAAAGCTAAAAACGAAGTGAGTGTTATAAACGTAGTTGTTAAAGCTGTTAGAGTTTACTCAACAGGAGACAATGTTCGTTATCGTGTTCAATTTAATAGTCCTTTTCAAGGCTATGCAAAAGACATGAATGGCAATTACAATCTTACAGAAATTGATTACATCGATTTTGTTCCTTCTGTTTTGATTGCTCAATGTCTTAACATTGTCGAAGGTCTTGATATTCTGTATACCAAGAAAAAAGAAGCTGGTCTTCGTTCTAATGGAGTGACAGGATTTGGAGCTGCTGAACTTCAAGCTGTTCTTCGTAATGCGAAAATGCAACTTGAACGTAAACATTTCAGTGCTGGCGAAGAATATATCACAGCTGACGGTGAAGTTCGTACTCACGAACATGATGGCTATTCTACTTCTATTGTAGATATTCGTGTTACTGAACGTGTTCAGACAAAGCTCGATGACATGCTTGACAAAATGCTCGAAATCTAATTCGAGCTTATACTCCAATGGCAGGATTAAGTTCCTGCTGTTGGAGTTTTTCAAACTCTATACCTCATACTATAACATAATAAATTTTGGAAACAAGTTAATATTACAATTAACAGTTCTATTAAGACTTTTACTAATCATATTATTAGTTTAAATGTTACAATTATGAAAAAGAATGTTGAACTTACTCCTGAAATTATTAAAGCTGTTTATGATGATATTATGAATAAACATGGTATGACAAAAAGAGAAGTTTGTGATTATATTACTCAATGTAGTAATAATACCAATCAATCTCGTGAAGAATATATTCTTGATTATTATAATTCTTTTATTTTAAAAGATGATGAATGTATTAGTGATAATATTGAAGACATTGACAAGGTTAACTTTGAAGAATTAACTGAAACTGACAAAAAAGTTATTGCAAGTCGTAAATATATGTATCACGAATATGTTAAAGAGATTGTTTATAAACTTAATGAGTTAATTAATAAAGATTTGAGTAATGATAGACGCGCAGTTGATGAAGCTGGTGTAATCATGTATGCTATTCAAGCGATTAATAGAGATGTTGCTAATGCAGTTGGTGACACTCAAAGGATATTAGAGTTAATAAAACAAAAACGGCCGTAGATAGCTGTTATTAGCTCTGTATTGAACGATTGAAAGAGATATGATAGAGAGTAAGGAGAAGAGAAAATGCGAAATTAAGCTATTTGAGGCTATTTAGAGCATTAGTGGCAGTAGCAATAGTAGGAACACATCCCACACCCTTGTTATTACCACTCTCTTCTCCCTCTTTATCTCTCTCTTTAAGACTTCAGCATACTGTGTCAAAACAACAAGCTAATCAAAACATCTTAAAACTTTAATTTCAGCTTGATTATTTTTATTTTTATTTCTATTGTCAATAATATTATTAACAATAGTTTAAACAACAACTTAAATAACTTTATCTAAACTCTTAATTTCAACTTTATTATTTCAACTTTAATTTCTATTATCAATAACTTTATTTAAATTATTATCTTTAATTTTATTATTACAATTATAATTAATTCTATTAATATTCTTATTAATAGCTTATTAAACAACAAGCCAATTACTTTCATCTAAATCTTTTACTTTATTCTTATTAATTTCTCTTTTAAGACTATTATCAATATTGTATATAATAATAGTTTAAATAACAACTCAAATAGCTTTATTTAAAACTTTTGTTTTAGCTTCTGTTTTAGCTTCTGTTTTAGCTTATTTAATAACTCTTTTAAGAGCTTTATTTGCTTTTGTTTGATTAGGTTCATCTTAAACAAGTTTAAGACTCACTCTTTAACTACGTATAACTTTATGTTATTAAGTTATAGTAAGTTACAGTTTATAACTCTTATATAAAACCTTTTGTGTAACACAATATAAAACTTAAACAGATATAATCAAATTAATATTATTAGGAATAATATATGCAGTGGTAACTGCAATATGTTTTGTAAAAATAAAACAAATAGGAGATTCAATAAAACTTAAAGATACTATAAAAATAGTATTATATTTAGCGGTATTTCTATTTACATCAGTATTAGTAATACAAAATTTATGATTATTATATTATTCAATAGGTTTAGCAACAGCTTTACTTATTGAATAATATATTTATTCACCTCATACAATAACATAATAAATTTTGGATATGTGATTGATAAGACTTTTAATAGTTTTATTAACGTTATCATTATAATTATCATTATTAACAATTAAAAATTATTAGTTATGGGTAAAAAAAATGCTGCAACCGTAGAACAAGTTAGTGTTCAAGTTGAAAATGGTGCTGAAAATGCAAGTAATGAAACGATTAATGTTGGTTATCAAAACTGCATTAAGAAATTAATTGCTGCTGGTTGTAAACGTATTAATTCTGTTAGAATTAAAAACGTTAATTTTACTGAGAAAGATAACTATACTATGGTTAGCTTTACTCTTAGTAATCCTATTCGTGGCTTTGTAAGTAACGATAATGGTATTACTTATCAAGAAGGTATGACTAATACCTTATTTACTTCTTTATATGCTATTGTTGGAGCACTTAAAGAAGATGATGAACTTGGTTGGATGGCTAATGCTCTTCTTGATAATCCTCAAGCTCTTAACTTGATATTTAATGGAGGTAGTGTTGATATTCTTCAACAAGAAATTGTTGCTGGAGAACAATTTACTAATCCATTTAGTACAAGAAATGATGCTACTGTTCAAGTTTATGATCATGATGTTATTATTAATCATATTATTGGTTTTAAACTTGGTAAAACTGGAGAAAAGATGGCTGCGAGATTTGCAGACAAGTTGATGGGCTTCTAATTATAACATATAATATTAGTAGTAATGATAGAAATATTGTTACTACTAATATTTATATTGTTTATAATATGATTATTGTTGATATTATTACATTATTTATGCTGTTAAGCCTATAATATGCTTTTTAGCATGATTATAATCAAGAAATTAAACATATGACGAAAAAAAATATATTAAATATCTTGTATGGTATTGTAATTGTTTTTATATTTACAGAAAATATTAATCTTATTATTAATCTTTAAACAAACAAAATTATGGACATTGAACAATCTGTTGTTGAGAATTTAAGAAAGTCTGTTAACGATAACGGTGTTAATTCTCAAAAAGAAAATGAAGATGTTAACGAAAATACTATAAGACCTATTAATGGTTCTTATAGAAGTAAACAAGATAATAAAGACAAAAAAGAACGTAAACGTGTTTATGTTCCTGAAAGATATGCTAAACTTCCTAAACATATTCTTGAAATTGCATTTATTATTAAATTTAATGCAGAAATTCGTAGATTTACTGCAAAAGGTATTATCAATACTTTATTTACAAGAGATGAAATTAAGGCTAAACGTCCTTATGTTAAATTTCTTTGGAATAAGTTTGTTGTAAATACTAACGGTTTGAATCGTGAGTATAATTATAATGAAACTTTTTTCATTAACAGTTTAATTGCTTCTTTCCAATGTTTTGCAGAGACTGCACAAGAAACTATTAATAAGTTTTGTTCTGAAGAATTAAATGATGATTGTCTTACTGATATTTCTTCTGCTAATATTGATAAGATAATCGAACTTAATAAACAGAATGCAGATATTAAAACTGTTGATGTTGAAGAGTAAAATTTACTTAGTCTGAATCCCCGTAGAGAAGAACGATATATAATTGATTCCTTTACGGGAATTCAGACTTAATCTTATGATTATGATTATGGAAGATAATAATAACGATATATCTGTTGAAGTTGAAATTCCAAGTTATCTTTATGATACAGATTATGATGATGTAAATTGGAATGATATGCCAGATGAAGATGACGAAGAATTTGATACATTTTGTGATTGAACCTGAAATCTTAAAGTATGGGAATTAGTGATAATTGAACATGCTTGTTTTAGAACTTTCATAGTTATAAGTGTTACGGTTAGTGATAATAGTAACACTATCTTTTAAATTATTAATTTAATAAACTTATTTATTATGAAAACAAAAACAATTGAATTTGATAACTCTAAACAAAGTACTAGTGATTTAATAGATGAAATTGCTAATGGTATTAAAGAATCGTTTAATAAAAGTAAAAGCGATATGTTTAAAAATATGATTATTGATACTAAACGATTTATTACCTGGGCTAAAGATTATAAAGAAATTGACGATTTGCTTCATCAAAATATTATTATTGCTCTTAATAATCTTAAAAAAGTTGATAAAAAAGATATAGAACATCTTAATGGAGATGAACTTAGTGATTATTATGATGTTGTAAGTGATATTGAGATTCTTGTACGTAATTATACTTATAATATTTGTAAGCAAATTAGAGGTTTTATCAATGAAATTATTGATGAAAGAAATAAAAAATATAATAATTCATATTGTAAATTTACTAAAGAAGATTTAAGTAAACTTTGTAAAGAAGATCTTATTAATATGATTATTAATGAAGAAGAACCAAAAAAGAACCAAAATTGAGATAATAGCAATAATATAGTTATTATATATCATAGTTTGTTTATTCATTGTTTCAATTTATTTTTACTATATATATTCATAATAGTATTATTGCTAAAATAAAACTCTTTGTGAAAAGAGATGTTGTTATGAACCAAACTGTGGATTTACCTATCCGTTTTGACAGGGATTTGTTGTGAAACAAGTTCCTGTTTTTATTTATAATAAGTATTGTAATTATATTATTGATTATAATGTTAATTATTATTATGTTAGTTTATTATTGATTATCAAGATATAGCAAACTTAATTCGTTAAACGTTTTATAATAGCTAATTTTAGCTTAACATTGGATTATCATATACTAAGTAATACAAGTTATTTAATTAAGAATAAGTCTTTGTATTAAGCTAAAAATAGCTATCATAATCTAAAAATATTAATTATGGCTAATTGTAAATTATATAGTATAACTGTTGGTACAGGATATAAAAGATATTGGTGTTGAAGTTAATATTGAACCAAAAGTTTTATTTTGTGATTATTATATAGAATAATAAGCAGATATAAAGCTGGTATGCGATGTACTTCTCTACGGGGAAACGAATAGTGTGGCGAGGCAAAGCCGAGCCATTATTATAAATATAAATAATAATATTAATAAACAAATTAAATCACGTAAAGTTATGAAAAAGAAAAATTATGATGAAGTGAGTGTTATTAAAAGTATTACTAAAAAAGCAGATGTTTCTGTTGATTACGCTAATAAAATAGTACAAGTTAAAAAAGATTCTAATGAAGTTGGTAATGGTACTTGGGGAAAAATAGATTATCTTTGTCATTATTGTGGATATAGTTATATTATATCTAAAACTATTAATAGTAATAGAAAAATTATTAATAGAGAATTTGGAAATGACGATGATAGAAAAATTTCTAAAAAAGAAAGAAAACAACTTAAACTTGATATGGTTAAGTCTACTAAAAAATTAATGAAAAAATAATCTATTAAAACTATTATTATGCCAATATTTGATTTTTCAACTCCTGTTAAAAAGAATAACAAAGGTAAATATAAAGTTATTAAAGAAAAATATACTATTAAAGTTAGAAAAGCTAAAGGAATTGTTTTTATTGATAAAGATGGTTCTTATAAAGTTTTAATAGAAGATAGTATTGTTCCTATTAAACAAGAATGTTTTACTTGTAAAGGTGCTTCTAATATTTATATGCAAGAATTAGAAAAGAAATCTATTCGTAATATTTATATTAGATGTGATAATCTTAATCAAGAACTTGATATTCTATATTATTTGCCTTTTTGTGTAGGTTGTATTGTTAAAGGAAATATTGTTGTTAATAATTATGATAAACAGCAATATTTTGATATTAAAGAAAGCTATATTGATTATGAAGATGATAAAGCATCTAATATTTTTAAAGAATATAAAGATAACTATGATGGACTTAATCAAGCTCGTATCGATAAAATATTGAGAGAAAGAAATGAATGAATTTAAAATTGGTGAACGTATAAATAATAATGATAATAAATATAAGTTTACTAATGACCAACAAAAAGCTATAGATGGCATTATTGATTTTATAGCTTCTCCTTTTAATCCGGCTAAATATATAGTTGGATTAATTGGAGCTGGTGGTACAGGTAAAACTTTTATTACTAAATACATTATTAATAATTGTAAATATAGTAATAGTGTAATTAAGTGTACTTCTTCTACTCATAAAGCATGTAGAGTGTTTAGTCAAGCTATTGGAAATAGACCTGTTGATACTATTCAAAGTACTCTTGGTTTAAGATTAGATTTAAGATTAGAAGATTTTGATCCTAATAATCCTCAATTTAATCCTATGGCTAAACCAAAACTTGACGATATTAAATTGTTATTAGTAGATGAGGCCTCTATGCTTCCTTCTAAAATTGTTAACTATATATGTGAACAATGTAAACAATTAAATATTAAACTTATATTTATTGGTGATAGTAGTCAACTTGCTCCTGTTAATGAAAATAAGTCAAGTGCTTTTTATAAATGTAATAAAGTTTTTGTATTAAAAGAAATTGTTAGACAATCTGTAACTAATCCTATTTCTAATTTATTAGATTTATTACGAAATGATATTACTAATAAAAGTTATACTTTTTTAGAATATATAAGTAAAAATATAGGTGCTACTGTATATAATGAAATTGGAGAAGGTTTTAGTATATGTAATAAAGTTAACTTTAATAATACTATAGATAGTTGTTTTTCAAATGAAGAATATACTAATAACATAGATATGTATAGAATTATTGCATATACTAATGCTTGCGTTTCTAATTGGAATAATTATATTCGTAATAATATAATAAAAGACGCTGATAAGAATATTATTACTAAAAATGATTTAATTATGTCTTATGAAACTATTGTTAATGAATTTATGGAAATCATTATTAATAATTCAGAAGAATATATAATTAATGATATTGTTAATTTTGTTGATGATACTTATGGATTTAAAGGTTTTTTAATTAAGTTTCAATTAGTACATGGAGGTAATATTACTAAACCTTTATTTGTTATAGACCATAGAGATAAATTTACTATATTAAAATATCATAAAGTTATTACAGATTTAATCGAGACTGCTAAAAAAGCTACAGGTGGTACTCGTGCGAGTAAATGGAAACAATATTATAATTTTAAAAAGAAATATCTTATCGCTGCTAATATAGTTAATCGTAATGGAAAGATTATTTATAGTAGAGATTTAGATTATGGCTTTGCAATTACGAGTCACAAAAGCCAGGGTTCTACTTATGATGTTGTATTTGTGGACGTTAATGATATTGTTTATGATAAAAATGGTCGTCCTTATTCTAATCAAGATGATTTGCTTCGTAGACTATATGTAGCATGTTCTCGTGCAAGAAAAGAATTAATTTTATGTTATGGGAATTAGACGTAAAACTAAAAATATTAAATTAAGTGTTGAACATTATAGTAGTCAGCTGTTTATTAATAAAATAGACATTTGTTCTAATTGTCCTTTAAAATTATATAGTAAAGAAAATGATACTATTGTGTTTGGTACAGGAAATAGAATTACTAATACTATGATTATTTTACCTTCTTATGATATTAAAGCTGATATTAATTATAATACTATATTAAAAATTGTACGAGATACGTATAAAGATATTACAAATAAAGAACTTCTTGAAGATTGTTATGTAACTCGCGCTATTAAATGTGTTAACAAAACAGATTTTAATTTGGAAAAAGAAGCTATTAAAAATTGTATTTGTAATTTATATTATGAATTTAGTCGTATAAAACCTAATAAATTAATTATTTTTGATAAACAATTATATGATTTTGGTTTATATAATTATAATAGAGGAAAATATATTGTTAAAACTGTTATTAGTCCTGCTGTTATATATTACGATAATCAAAATCTTAAAGATATTTTTGTAAGACAATTTAAAGAGGCTATATATGATACGTAGTTATACTTATGATGTTGAAGTTTTAAAAAACTTTTTTAGTATAAGTATAATTGAAGTTAATGATTATCTTAAAGTATTTAAAGATTGTTATGATGAAAATGATAAGAAAAAAGTTCCTATTCCATTAGTTCAAAAATATACTGTAAAAGAAATTAAAGAAAAACTTAGTTCAGTAGTTAAATATAGCTTTTATATTACTGATAAAGATGATTCTCAACTATTAACTATGCTTGGATTTATTAACGGACTTAGACCACATTATGAAATACAAAAAGAGAATGATGTTGAAAAACAAGTTCCTGTTCGTACTGATATGTTCGGTTTTAATAGTTCTAAATACGATAGATTAATGGTTGCTGCTTTTCTTATGTTTTCTAATCAAACAGATAATACTAAAGAACTTATTACTAAATTATATGAAACTTCAAAAAAGATTATTTCTTCTCAAAATGATTATGAAATATTTAAACATGATTATTTACTTGGTACTTTAAGTAAGCATAAACTTCCTTATACAGATGTTGATTTAATGACTGTATTTGCTCTTAATAAAGTTGGTAAAGGAGTTGATAAAAATGGAAAAACTGTTTATTTTCCTAAAAGTCTTAAACAAACAAGTATTAATCTTCAATGGTATGAATTACTTGAATATGAACTTCCTCCTATATCTGATAAAGATAAACATTTTTATGAAAAAGATAATACTCTTAAAGGTATAAATGTTGAAAATCTTAATAAGTTAGTTGAAAAGTGGGATAGATATATTATCGATGAATGGATTGAACCTACTATGTATTATAATATGAACGATTCTTTTATTCTATGTGAAATGATAAGACTTTATATAGATGAAATTCGTTTACGTTATAGTATATCTTCTGCTTATGGAGTTGATGTTTTAAGTAGTTCTCGAAGTAATATTGCTGATAAACTTTTTACAAAGTTTTATAGCGAGTTTAGTGGTTTAACTCCAAATCAATGGCAAGGTAATAAAACTGAACGTACTGCTATGGCTTTTAAAAGAGTTATTTTTCCTTTTATTAAATTTAAAACTAAAGAATGTCAAGAACTTCTTGAAGAAATGAAAAAAGTTGTTGTTTATTCAACAAGCAAAAAAGCTCTTAAAGAAGTATCTAATAAATATCCTGAATTTAAATATCTTAAAACCAATAATGATACTGGCTGGTTTGAAATAACTATTAATAAACTTGTTTATAGTATTGCAACGGGTGGACTTCATAGTCAAGATATTCCAAGAGAATTGAAGAGTAAGCTGGTTTATATTGATTCCCACTCTACGGGGAATTTAACATTATCTGATTGTAAAGAAGGTGGTTGTAAAGATAAAGATGCTCCATCTATATGGGATATTATAACTGATGATAGTTATATTTATATACATTTTGATATTTCTTCATTTTATCCCAGTATTATGTCTGTGTATCATATTGCTCCTGCACATTTAAACGAAGGTGTTTTTACAAAACTTGTTAGTTGGCTTAAAGATACCCGTATTGCTGCTAAACATAGTGAAGAAGATCTTATTGACGGTATTCCAAAAGATATTCTTGCACAAGCATTAAAGATTGTTATTAATTCTATATATGGTAAATTAGGTTTTGAATCTGGTAGTCTTTATGATAGACTTGCTGTTCTTAAAGTTACCATAAATGGACAATTAATGATTTTAATGTTGTGTGAAGAACTTGAATTAGCTGGTATAGAAGTTATAAGTGCTAATACTGATGGTATAGTTGTTAAACTTTATAAGAAAGATAAAGATAAATTTGAATATATTTCTAATAATTGGAAACAACTCACTAAATTAGATGCTGACGCTGAAGAATATAAATGTTATATTAATAGAGATATTAATTCGTATGTAGTGGAAGAACTTAATTCTAAAACTACATATAAAGGTGCTCTACATCCTAAAATGTATGCTATTGATTTAAGTAAAGGTTATGATATGCCTATTGTAGCACAAGCTGTTGTTAATTATTTTCTTTATAATAAACCTGTATTAGAAACATTATATGAATGTACTAATATTCTTGATTTTTGTAAGTCTCAGAATGTTGGGCGTCAATTTCATGTTGAATTTGATGATGGAGTAACTTGTACAGAACTTCAAAGAAATGTTAGATTTTATGTATCTAATCAAGGTGGTAGTGTAAAGAAAGTCAACAATAATACTCTTATAAAAAGTAATCTTTGTGTTGGTTATAAAGTAACTGTATTAAATTCTTTAGACGATAAACGTATTGAATATCGTAATATTAATTATAATTATTATTTTAAAGAAGCATTAAAAATTATTGATCCTATTAAATTAGGTATTAGTACTAAACAAAAAGGTGATGTTAAAGCTAAACTTAAATCTGGTAAAATGTTGATTAAAAAACATTCTGGTATGTATAATTCTTTATTTGACGATAATGAAGATTAAAGAAAAAGTTATTCAACAAGTTCTTGATGGTTTTCAGCGTCTTAAAGGTCGTGCAAGTTTTTATTGTTTTACTAAGGATATTATTCCTGATATAGTATTTAATATTATATTAAAGTTTCATAGTAAAAATAAAGATGACGCTATTTTTATCGTTGTAGATAAGTATGAAACAAGAAAGAAATTAGTTGATTGTTTTAAAGCTAATAATATGACCATGGAAGATGGTTATAATATTAGAATTTTAAGTGCTGATTATGTTAATCCTAAATATCATTATTCTTATAAACTAATTATTACTGTTGGCATAAATGATAAATATATGTTACTTAATCATTTATATTATAATAGTAAATTTATGATTAGTATTCTTACAGAGAATATTATGGATAATGATTTTATTACTCGTACTCGTGAAATACTTCCTAATATTGATGTAGATAATATTTCTAATAAAATAAGGAATGACTATATTCATTCCCCCGTAGAGGAACACAGGATTGGAGTAGATATGTCTGATACTGATAGAAGTACTTATGATAAATATACTAATTATATAAATGATTGTGTTTCTATTTTTGGAGATTTAAAAACTATTGAAAAATGTAAATATGGAGATGAAGTTTTAAATATAAGTGCTACTGAATTTCGTAATAATATTGCTAAGCAAAATGGTTGGAGACATGATTTAGATACTAATATTGCTTTTTATAAGCAAATTGATGATATTTATAATCCTAATATTTTAGAAGAAAAAGCTCGAAATTTTTATAGTATTGCTAAGTTAAGAAGAGATTTATGTACTGATAATGTTGATAAACTAAGTGTTATTAATGATATTTGTAATGCTAATAAAGATAAGAAAATACTAATTGTGTCTAAGCGTGGAGAATTTGCTGCGCAAATCACTAAATTTTTAAATGATAATAATCAAAATCTGTCTGCTGATGGTATTGTTTATAAAATTTGTGGTGATTATCATGATTGTATTGCTGATTGTATTGCTACTGATGATGAAGGTAATCCTATTTATGTTAAGTCTGGCGTTAATAAAGGACAATTTAGAATGCTCAAATCGCAAGCCCAATCGACGCTTAATGAGAAGCGATTTAACAATGGGAATATTAGTATATTATCTATCAAACAATCGTCCAATGTAGAGCTAAAAATAGCTTGTGACATGGTTATATTTACTTCTCCGTTATGTGATAATATTGTTGAACTTAAAACTCGTTTTAGTAATGTTAAATTTGGCGATAATATTACTAAAACATATAGAGTATATTGTAATAGTACTATCGAAGAAGAAAAGTTATTAAAGGAGAAGATGAATAATACTATTATGGTAATAAATGATACAGAGAATAATTTAATGATAGATGAAATTTCGGGCAATATTATTTTGTAGTTATAGAAAAATGTGTTATTATTGTAATGTGATTAAACAAACAAGTGCTCATTGACATTATGGCAAACGATGAAAAAGAAACTAATGTAGTTGAGAATGAATCTCCTGCTCAATTACAAAAAGTCAGTGATAAAGTACCTGTTGCTAAACGTGAAGTTATAGAAGTTAATAAAGACACTATTAATGCTATTAATTTGTTTGATGAAAAACAATTAATTGCTGCTGAGAATTTTCTTACTAAAATTTCAAGAAGTGAAAAAGGAGGAATTAAAAGTGTTAATGAAGGACTTGCAATACTAATGCGAGCACAAGATTTAAAACTTCCTTTTAGTTCTTGTCTTGAACATATTCACGTTATTAACGGTAAAACAGGTATTGATGTTCATATTATTAAAGCACTATTGTCAAAGGCAGGTTGTTTTTGGAGATGTGTTAAAGACTATCAACCTCTGTATGAATATACAGATGGCATTAATGCTTATACTGACGATAAACTTCCTGATTATGCTATTCGTTGTAAAGATAAGAAAGAAGCTGATGAATTAAGCGAGAAAGATACTGATAGAGAACATATTTATTTATATCCTACTCGTTATTATCAAGATTTAAATGGTAATATTTATAAAGATTATAATTTAAATTCTAAACAATTTGGTATTGCTATTAATAAACAACAAATTGCTGCTATTTCTCAATCTGGTAAAATTCCTGTAATTCGTATTGCTAATCAACCTATTGATTACGTTACCGAATACGAAATTATTAGATATAGAGAAATATTTGGTAAAGTTGTTGAAACACGAAGTATTGGTCGTTTTTCTTATCTTGATGCTTGTACTGCTGGTTGTTTTGAAAAAGATACTTATAAAAAATATCCGAAAGTTATGATTGGTCATAGAGCTTTTGTATATGCTGCTCGTGATATAGCTTCTGATTTTCTTATGGGTGTTATGGAAACAACTGAGTTAAAGCAAATTAATAATATTGATATTACTGATTCAGATATTATTGAAATATAAGATTTTAGTTATATTGTATCTGAATAAAATATAACAATTTTGATTGAAGATTTAGAAATTGTTATAAGAAAAGAAATTATTAATCTTCAAAACATTTTTAAATAACAAATTTATTAAACTTTTTAAAAACTTAAAGTTATGAAAACTGTAAATGGTATGAGCTTTGGATTTTCTGCTGTTAACGCTGGTCAAAGAAATGTAGCTGTTGAACCGCAATTTATTGCTGTTTCTACTGAAGGTAATTTCCGTATGACTCCTCCTGTAAGTCGTGCACTTGGTTTATCTTCTGGAGATTATGTTACTTTCTTGCATAATATAGATGAAATTAATGCGGCTATTGATACTAAAGCTGAAGCCTATACTTCTTTCTGTGAAGCTAATGGTTTGGAAGTTGGTTCTCCTGAATCTGTTATTGCTATTCATAAAGAATTTGATATGTGGGCTGTTGCCAAAGGTTTTGTAGTATATGATAGCAAAGGTAATGCTAAAACGACTACTGAACGTCTTACTAAACATGATAAACTTCGTTTTGTTTCCCAACATTTTGAAGAAATGTTAGCTTCTGCTCTTGAAAATGCTCCGGAAGAAATTAAAGACGCTTTAAGTCGTGAGGGTGTTACTAAAGAAGAACAAATGGATATTCTTTCTTCTTTTGTTAAACCTCGTGAATTGCCTAAATATAAAGGTTCTAAAACTGCTAATCCTGCTGGATTGACTGGTACTGGTACTTCTCTTACATTTACTGACGCTAATGTTTGGAAACAGCTTAAAGCTGATATGGGTGATGAAGCTACTAAAATGAATCGTGTTTACACTATTAATTTGGACGAAATTCAAGATATTCCTGTATATAATGGTCATGAAGTTATTACTGTTAAGGCTTATCTGCTTAAGGAATTTGTTGATAAAGCTCCTGCTCGTGTTGGTTCAAAAGAAGAAGGTGAATCTGAAGTAGAAGAGTAATTTATTGTTTGTCATAATAGATTTTTTAATATTGCCCGATAATATATTTTTAATAAGTATGTTATCGGGCATATTAGTATAAATTAAGCTTAATTTTAAAAACGAATTTTTATGTCAAAAAAAACAGTTAATCAAGAAACTCCTATTGAAGAAGTTAAAAAAGTATCTCGTCGTGGTTTAGGTTCTGCTCGTGGAACAGCACGTCTTAAGTTTGGCAATGATCAAGCTAAACCTAATGGTTTATTTTTAGGTCATCTCGAAGAAGTTAAATATAGTACTATAACTATCGGAGAAGATAAAACAGGAATGCCTTCTTTTAATGGTTTTGAAATTCCTAAACTTACTTTGACTTTTGCTTCTAATGAAGAAGATCCAAATAAACGTCATTATGTTTCTAAAACATTTACTGCCGTTGAATCTAATGTAAATACTATTCCGGGCGGTAAAGAAGAATGGAAAGTTAATTCTGTTTTTGATTGGCTTAAACATGTTTTAAATGTTTATTATCTTAAAGGTCGTGAATTGACAGATGAAGAAGCTACTGCTTTATCTTTGACGTTTGAAGATTTTGATGAACAAGGTGAATATGTTTCTGTAGATACAGAAATTGTTATTAATGCTTGGAAAGTTTTATTTGAAAACTTTGAAAATATTATGAATCGTGGTAAAGATGGTAAACCCGTTTATCATGATAAAAATAATAAATTTATTCCTGTTTGGCTTAAACTTCTTCGTTATGTTAAGAGTAGAAAATCTTGGACTCCTATTAATAATGGAGATTTAAGTCTTCCTCAATTTGTTGGAGAAGGTTGTATTGAGATTTATCAACAAAACGCTATTCCTTCTATTAAAATAGATTTGGTTAAAGAAACTATTCTTATTATGAATGTTGAAAAACCAAAAACTCCTAATATGCCTGCTGTTGGAGGAATGGCTCCTATGATGGGTGGAGTTGCTATAGACCAAACTATGAATCCTATGGGTACAGATATTTCCAGTCAGACCATAGATGACATGCCTTTCTAATATTAATTTATTATTTTCTTAATTATAACTCCAACTGTATTTAATTATATAGTTGGAGTTATTTTTTAATAATGTTATAGTGAGAAATATAAATTCGAGTAAATTAACAAAGCAAGCTATTTTAGATAAAATTTCTCAAATTAGTATTTTTAGTACTTATCTTAATTTATCTAATAATATTATTCAACATTGTATTGATACTGGCGAATTAATATGTTCTCCTATAAGAGAAGATATTCACCCTACTTGTGGTTTTAAATATGATAATAAAGGAAAACTAAAATTTAGAGATTTTAGTGGTTTCTTTTGGGGTGACGCTTTTGATGTTGTTGCTTATATTATGAGCAATATTTATAATAGAGAATATAATATTCGTAATAAAGAAGATTTTATAAAAGTTCTTCGTCATATTACTTTTACGTTTAAAGATATATTTTATGGACAAGAAAAAGATATTAATCTTGTTAATGAAATAAATACAGCTATCGTTAATATAAAACATAAAAAACCTAATATTGAATTAGTTGTTAGAGAATGGAATAATAATGATAAAGAATATTGGGATAAATTTGGTGTTCCATTACAATTTTTAAATATTAATTTTATTTACCCTGTAGAACAATATTATATTAATAGAAATGTTAATCCTGAACCAAAGTATTATTATAATACTAATGACCCTTGTTATGGATATTTATTAGGAAAAGATAGAAATGGTATTAATAATATTAAATTATATTTTCCTAAACGAGATAGAAGTTATACAAGATTTATAACTAATTGTAATCATTTAGAAGGTATTTATAATCTTAATTATAGTGATTATGATATTATTGTAATTACTAAATCTACTAAAGATAGAGTTAGTATAGGAGCAACACTGATGAGACTGTCTCTTCTCTACGGGGGAATGAATATAGATAAAATTGGAGTTATTAATATTCCTCATGAAACTTATAAACTTCGTCAGAATGAATATGATTGGTTAAAAAGTAAACTTAAAGATAATAAAGGTAAACTTTGTTCTCTTATGGATAATGATGTTACAGGAATAAATGAATCTAATTGGTTATATAAAAATTTTAATATTATTCCTATTATTATTCCTAAAAGATATAAAAGTAAAGATTTTGCAGAATTAGTTTATAATAATTCACTTAAACAACTTAAATCTATTATTAAAAAAGGAATTAAATATATTTATAATTATGATAAAAGACAAAGAAATAAAGATTCTGGGAATCTTCAATATGATAAGACTATGCCTTACTGATTCGAGTAAAGGTAATAGAATAGTTGTTATGGAAGCTATTACTGAAGAACAAGAAGCTCGTATTGATAAATCTAAACAATATTTTGGTGCTATACGTCATACTAAAGAAGATGGGCAAATTATTGACGGAAAAGATATATATGTTTATGGCGAAATTAATTTCGGTAGTGAAAAAGATTGTAATATACTTAATCGCTTTCATTTGTTAGATAATGATAATAGTTTTGTTTATTCTGGTTTTAATTATGATAAAGGAACTATTGTTTTAAAAGAAAATAAAGTTAAATGGTATCAAACTACTAATAATATTAAATGGCTTCAATTTAATCATTGTTTAATTGGTAAACCTGAACGTATTATTATTTATAAAATTGATAAAAAGAAATTAGCTAATGTTCGACGTTCTGTTATATAATTATGCTGTAGAAATTATTATTGATGAAATTATTAAATTTTATTATTGTACTGATAATATAGATAATGCTAAAGAAGTTTTTGATGATAAAATTAAAAATTTTAATGGTCTTGGTTGTTTTATGAAAAATCATGTAATTGTTAAATTATACGATTTTGATAAAGATTGTAATATTGAATATTATGATAGTAAAGAAGAAAGAACTTAATCCTAATACTAATGAAGAGATTAATATTATTATTAAAATAGAATATCCTAATATTGAATATAATGATTGGAAAAGAACAAAAGAATTTAATACAGACAATGATATTTGTAATATCCTTGATAAAATATTAACTAATCTTAATTGTAAAAGAGTTTATGAAGGAAAAAGAGTTATTATGACTACTTATCCTGTTTATCAAATGTTTATTAACGAGTATTATTATTATCTTATTAAAATAGCTAATCAATTTATTTATAATCAATATTTTGATAAACTTATTAATTGTCATATAGATAATATTTTATTTGAAGTTATGAATGATTTTGTTCAAGCTCCTGTTAAACCATATCCTAAAATTAAAAATAAACTTCCTGAAAATAAATTTATTAAATATACTACTAAAGATATTTTTACAGGAAAAGAAACTTATATTTATGAAAATCTTAGAACGTTAGAAAAAATTAATTCTAATAATCCTAATTTACTTGAAGAATTAAATGCTCCTAAGAAAAAGAAAGTTAAAAAGAAAAAAGAAGTTGGAGTTCCTATTAGTTCTATGACTTTTAGTTTTAAAAAAGAAAAATAAGTTATTTATGTTGCCATTTGATTATAATAAAGGTCTTTATAGGCGTAATAATTTTGGACAGCCTTGTGTATGGTATGCTCGTCCTTTAGATTATAATTCTATCGAAGTTTTTCATGGTATTATAGGTAAAACTATTACTAAAGATATTATTTATATTAATAGAGAACCAAGAAAAGAAATTACTTCTCGTATTAATGCTAAACTAAAAGTTGGATATAAAAATTTATGGGATATAAAAGATAATGTTCAACTCCCCGTAGAGGGAGAACTATTATCATATCTTGATAAATATCTTCCTTTTCATCGTACTACTGCTGACGGTACTCTTTTGCCTATGCTTGCTAAAGTTTATGATAATACTAATAATAAACTTTTTAAAAAAGTTAGTAGATATATTGGGCAATATAAAATTAATGGTCTTCGTTGTTTTATTAGCGCGTATCGTAATGATAATGATTTATTTGGTTCTGTAAGACTTAAATTTCAAAGTAGAGAAGGTACTTATTGGAATAGTTTACATGTTCTTGAAAATTATCTTTTAGATGTGTTTCCTAAGAAGCTAATTGATGCTATGATTGAAGAACATTATATTCTTGATGGAGAATTATATCTTCCGGGTCATAGTGTTAATGAAATTAATCATTTTGTTAAAAATCCTACTTGTAAAGAAAATAAACTTATTCAATTTTGGTGTTATGATATTGCTATTGATGATGTTGCTCAATATAATCGATTAGATTATCTTTATACTACTGTTGGAGATTATTATAATATATTTACTTCAAAAGAAGATCATCTTAACAATAAAGATAAATTTATATTACTTCCTCAATATAATATTTGTAATGAAGATGTTGCTTATGAACGTAGAAATAAATTTATTGATTTAGGATTTGAAGGTCTGATTATGCGTAATCCTGAAGCTGAATATCAATATGGTAAACGTAATCTTAGTATGATTAAATATAAGAAATCTACTGATGGTAAATTTACTATTGTTGATATTTATCCAGAAGGTGTTAAACGTAAAGATGTTCCTTTATTTTTACTTCGTAATGATATAAATGATGAAACTTTTGAAGTTCATCTTGGAGGTTCTTTTAGTTATCAAAAATATGTTTTAGATAATAAAGAAGATTTTATTGGAAAAGAAATGTTTGTTAAATATGGAGAAAGAAGTGGTGTAGCTCAAGTACCTTTTCATGTTAAACAAACTTACATTATTGACAAATAATTTATGAGTATTTATAATTATGAGATACTTAATCCTGTTATAAGTTCTAAAAAACCATTTTATGATATAAAACGTAAACTATTATTTTTTCCTGCAAATGGAAGTAATTATCGTTATTATATTGAAGTTGCGAGAAATAATAAAAATACTTTTGCAAGAGAGTATTATGTTTTACTTAGTTATAGAAAATTTGATGATAATTGTAGAATTTGTCGTGTTGATAATTATGGCAGATGTCAAATTAATCTAAGAGGAGAAATTAAAGATTACGTTATTCAAGAAACTAAACGTCGAGGAAATATTGAAATAGAATATGTTGAAAGTGAAAGAGATTATGATGTCTTTGTTATTATTTAGTGTGTTAATTATAGTGGAAGTATTTATAGTGCTTCCACTTTTTTGTTATTATAGCTTACTTTCTCGTATAAAACGCCAATAAATAGCTGTTTTTAGCTCTATATTGAATTATGTTATACTAAGTGATAAATAGTTCAATGTAATATCTAAATAGCTAAAAATAGCTTTATATCGAGTCAAAATAATTAATATATTTCAGAAAATATTATATATTTGTATTAAAAATAATAAAGTTACTTATATGAATAATAAAGATTTTTCAGATTATATTAGAAGCATAGAAGCTCTTGATGAAAATATTGATAAAGCTGAGATGTATGCTAAAAGCATTTATCATCTTGAAGCCATTAGAAATAGTATCAATAATCCTGAAGGAAGTTTAGTTATGTGGAAAAATAATCTTGAATTAATTGCTGTTACTGAAATGCGAAACTCTGTTACAAATCTTATTAATACTCTAAAAACAGGATTAAGTTCGTTATTAAAAGAATAAATGTTTTTTATATGAAAGAGTGTATTATTGGTATAGCTGGTCATAAAAATTCTGGTAAAGATACTGTTGCAAGTATGATTAATTATATATTTGTAACAGGTATTACTCGTTCTAATTATGCAGATTATGTTATACGAAGAAAAAGTATAGATATTTCTCATAAAGATAGAATTATTCATTTTGCTGATAGTATGAAAGATGCTATGAGTATTATTTTTAGTATTCCTCGTTCTGCTTTTGACGATAGAGTAAAAAAAGATAGCGAATATTGGGATTATTTTAATAATAAATTTGTTACTTTTGGAGAAGTATTAAGAGATAAAAATTATATTATATTTGATAATGTTATTGATAAAAATTTAAATGATTTAATACAACATTGTTCTGCTAAAAAACAAAGTCTTTATATTAAACTTAGAGCACTTATGCAATATTTTGGTACTGATATTTGTCATAATCATATAGATAATAATATTTGGATAAATTCTACAATGTCTAAAGCTATAAATATTGCTATAAATAGAACATTATGTATTATACCAGATGTTAGATTTGCTAATGAAGCTAATGCTATTCGTAATAATAGTAAACTCTTCTACGGGGGATTGATTAAAGTCAATCGTGATAATCAAGATCTTGATGAACATAATAGCGAACGTATTAATTTTGATGTTGACTTTGAGATTGATAATAACGGAAATTTAATGCAATTATTTTATAAAGTTTTAGAAATATGTCAGAAAATAAAATAGGTATTGCTTTAGTACACGAAATTTGTCCTATTTGTGGTAAACCTATGAATGAACAAATACTTATGAATACTGTATTTAGTAAAAAATATGCTAAAGAAATAGAAAATATGCATGGTAAAACTATTGGATATAGTAAAACCGCCTGTGAAAATTGTACAGAATATAAAGATAAAGTTGTATTTTGTATTGCTATTGATGAAAATAAGAGTAAACCAAATAATCCTTATCGTACTGGTCAAATAAGTGGAATTAAAAAAGATTTTAAATTATTTACTGATAATCCTAATTTTATTCTTAAAACAAATAATAACGTTTCTTTTTGTTTTATAGAAGAAAATTTTGGAAAACAAATAGGAATTTTTAAATAAATTAATATGAAAATTGTTGAACCTTTTGTAGAACTTTGGAAACAAGGTGATGATGTTAAAGCTCATGTTGCTAAATGTGCAAGAGTTTGTTATGGTAAAGAAAGTGGTAATGATAATGTCACTATTAATACTTTACTTAAAAAACATCATTGGAGTATGTTTAGACATGAAAGTGTTTATGTTATTAGACTTTCTAATTTATATGATATTGATTGGAAAACAAATAATACCTTTAAAGATAAAAATATTAAAGATATTACTGTTAAAGATTATAATAATTATATTAAAAGTATATCTATTGTTTCTAATTTATAAAATTATATTATTATGAATAAAAAATTAATTAATAAAGATGTATTAAATGATATTATTGCTAATTCTGATATTTGTCAGCATGCAATAAAAGAACTTAAACTTGCTGGATATGGTAAAGGAGAAGGTGGTCCAAATGATTGGATATATCAACAAGTTCTTGAAGCTGTTGCTGTATTTTCTTCTCATGATAATTCTGGTAGTTCTGCTGTTTTTGAAATTGAGTTAGTTAAAAAACTTTGTAATTTTGATATTATTTCTCCTCTTCGATTTACTGATGACGAATGGTGTCAAATAAGTTCTGATGGTACTTGTCAAAACAGACGTAAAGGAAATGTATTCAAAAAGCCAGATGGTAGTATTCATTATAATAAAGCATTTGCTAAACGTTGTATCAGAACATATAATTTTGCTACTAAAGAATGGACTGAAAATGAAAATCCTATTTGCTGGTATGGCGGTTTATTTGAATATAAAGATAATGTCTTTACTGGTAAATATTTTAATACTTGTTGTTTACAACAACGTGATATAATTAATGGTTGGACACCTAAACCTACAAGAAATATTAATTGTGTTGAAATAGAAATAGCTCCTGATAATTGGATTATGGCTGTTGATACTAATGACATTGATTTAATTTATCTTTCTTTAGATTATGATATTCAATGGGAAAATTGTTTTTGTATGAAAGATATTCGTCTTGAAGATGTTACTCCTGAACTTGAAAAAAGAGCTTTTGAAGAAATTGAAAATAATAAATAATAAATAAATATGAGTAGTTTATATAATATATCTAATGATATTCTTTGTATATTTAACGAAGTCGAACAAGCAGAAGGTGAAATTACTGATGAACAATATGATGAACTTTGTATTAAACAAGAAGAACTTAAAGAAAAACTTGATAGTTATGTAAAAGCTATTAAAGTTTGGCAAGTTGATGAACAAGCTCTTAAAGACGAAAAGAAACGATTTAATGATAGACAAAATGTTTATAAAAATCGTATTGAACGTCTTAAAAAAGCAATGCTTGAAGCTGTTATTAATTTTGGAGAAACAGGTAAAAATAATAAGTTTATTGAACTTCCTAACGTTAGAATATTTACCAAAAATACTCAAAGTGTTGAATTTAATGAACCTCGAATAAATATATTAATTAATAAATTTAGAGATTTAATTAGAGAACTTGTTCAACAAGGAATTTTATATACAGGAGAAGATGTTGATTTAATAGGTATATTAGATAGTATTAATGCTCAATGTATCGCTGAATATGGAGAAGATTTTTCTCCTTTTAACATATCTGATTTAAAGCATTTAACTATTAATATTTCTTATAGTAATACTATTGTTGAATTATTAAGAAATAATCCTGATATTCTTAATCATATTGGAAAAGATATGTTTAATACTGAAATTACTAATGGAACATCTAAAGATGAAATTAAAAATGTTATAAATGTTTGTTCAAAATTAGAACAAGATCAACCTACTGTCGCCATAATAGTAAATAATCAATCTATTCAATTTAAATAATATGTTGGGAGAATTATATAAAATTAATAATAATGAAACTGGTTTTTCTTATGTACTTAAACGAGAAGCTAATATAATATTAAATGAAATAGATAAAAATAATCCTACTTTTCATTATAAAAAAGAATATTTTGATAATATTCTTAATATTTGTAAAGCTATAGATGAAATAAAGCCAAAGTCTGATGATGAAATGAAAGATATAATAGATACTATTAATAAACTTTATACTACTGGCTTATTATCTCCTTTAACTCTAAAAGATAATGAATTTGAACAAATAGGTAGTTTTAATTATAGAAATAATATTCGTTATCCTCTTATTTTAAAAAATACTGAAGATAATAAAATAATAAATAATAATGCTTATAAAGCTAAGATTTATAATATATATGATCATAATCTTGGTGCTAAAGTTTTTGAAAATGAGCCAGATATTTATTATAACCCTGTTATTTTTATTAATAAAGGAGGAGTTGTTACAGGAGAATATATTGCTATATGTGAAATAAGAAAAGAGGTTGTGGATAAACATAATTATACTATTCAAAGTATTGTTAATATTCCTTGTTCTCTTATTTTAGATAATGGCGATAGAATTATAACTGTTGATCATCGTGAACCTAAACTTAAAGTTTTAAAAGATTTCTATGAAGTTTATTTTAAGTTTGATAAAACTGTTCATGATAGAAAATATGATATTCGTAAATATGCAAAAATGTTAGTGTAATGAGTAGATATATTGTTAAAGGTGTTCCATTTAGAACTAAAGGTGCAGTAAATGTTGAAGACTGCACCACTTCTGAAGAAGTTATTAAAAAAGCTGGTTTAGATTGGAATGTTGATAAATGTTATATTTATGCTGCTATGTTATCTAATGGGAATGTTGAATGTCCGATTCAAGATAGTTTTAACGAAGATGGTGTAGATTACGCTCCTATAGATAATACTTATGGTATTTATCGTACTGATAAAAATATTCCATTAGGAATAGTTAAAGGTAGATATACAACTGTTCAAAATATTGATGCCTTTAAATTCTTTGATAAAGCCATTGGTAAAAATAAAGCTATTTGGCAAACAGCTGGTGCTTTTGGTTATGGTCAAAGAATATTTGTTAGTGCTAAATTACCTAATAATATATTTGTTAAAGATGATGTTGTAGATAATTATCTTGTATTTACTACTTCCCATGATGGTTCTACTGGAGTTAAAATATTACTAACACCTATAAGAGTTGTGTGTGAAAATACTCTTAATGCTGCGATTAGAAATGCTGAAAGTTATGTTAGTTTTAGACATACTAAATCTGTTCATGATAATATAGATATTGCTGATGAAATATTGGGTATTACTAAATCTAAGATTAATTTTCTTAATGAAGTATATAATCATATGTATAAAAGTACTATAAAAGATGAAGAAGTACAAAGTTTCTTTGGTAAAGTAGTTTTTACTGATAATGAATATAGTAGAATTTATCAAACTGGACATAATATTCAACAAGTTATTATGAGAGATTTTTCTGCAATAAATGACGCTGAAATTAGTATGAAAAAAGTTAACGTTGTTGCAGAAATGAATAATTACTATTATAGTGGTATTGGACAAAAAGAAATAATTAATACTAAATGGGGTGCTTATAATGCTGTTACTGGTTATTATTCTAATATAGATAATTCTAACGGACTTAAACGTATGAATTCTATTCTTTATGGCAGTAAAGCTAAAAAGATAGAACTTGCTGGCAATATATTAATAAATATGTAACAATCTTTTAACAATAAAATTAAAATGAGTAAAATACCTTATGTTTTAGCAGATGCTGTTTATTATGCAGCAACAACTCCAGATGATGGAACTCTTTATGATACTTTAGTTAAAATGTTTGATACTTTAGATCATGTTGGTGTTAAAGTTTATCGTGAAGATGAAACAGTTAAACTTCCTACCTATAGTAAACAAGGTGATGCTTGTATGGACGTTTATGTTCATAGTATAGAAGAAAAAGATGACCGTGTAGTTTATCATACAGGACTTCATTTTAAACTTCCTGAAGATTATGAAATGGAAATTCGTCCAAGAAGTAGTAATACTAAAACTATGGCTATAATGCAAAATAGTCCCGGAACATTAGACTCTAAAAAAATTGCATAATCCTTTGGTAACTCTAATATTTTTGCTAAATTTGCCGAGAACTCTAAAATTAAAATAGTTATGGATATTAAATTTGATTTTACATCTGCTTCTAAAAATGTTGGAAATAAAGATGAAAATGGTAAAAGAGTACAAAGCAAAATTAGTAATGTAGTTGCTAATATAAAAGCCATTTGTGCTTATTGTGAAAAAGAATTTGAGTATAAACCAAGTTATGGCGGTACTCATACTTATTGTTCTCCTGCTTGTGCTGCTGCTGCTAAAAAGGTTACACATGAGCCTAATACTAAATGTTTTGCATGTGGTAAACCTATTTATATTAAGCCAAGTAGAATAGCAAGAAGTAAAAGTGGTAAATTTACTTGTTCTAAAGAATGTATGGGTAAGATGAGGAGTATGATTTTTACTGGTAGTAATAATCCTAATTATCATGAAGAAACTATTAGTTATTATGAAAATAATGGATTTAAATATCAACGTATAAAACTTCATAATCACCCATACAAAGGATTTCAAGATTATTATCCTTATCACAGATATATTGTCGAGCAAAATCATAATATGTTTGATGATAAATATTTTAATATTATTGATGGACAATATTATCTTAAACCTGAAGTAAATATTCATCATAAAGATGAAAATACTCTTAATAATAATATTAGTAATCTTATTCCTTTAATTATGTCAGAACATAGAAAATTACACAATTCCATTAAAGAAATTATTAGAGATGAAAAAGGAAGAATAGCTGGAGTCTTTAAACAGGGTGAATTGCTGGAAAATCATAGTGATAATGACAATCAGCAGCCAAGCAATGATAGAAATATTGTTGAAGGTTCAACGACTAATAGCCGAGGCTTAACAGATAATGCTGATGCCGGTAATGCTGACACGAGTGCCCTGCCCACTAAATAGTGGTGATGATATAGTCTGAACTACACAAATATATCACAATAATAATAAAAGTGTAGATTATAAGGATAAAGAGCCTTATAGATAACAAAATGGGTTATACTGGTGAACTTATGATAGTTCATAGAGCCATTGACGCTCCATTTGTGCCTGTTATTGAATATAACGTTGGAGATAGAGTTGCTCAAATTCTTGTTCGGCATCGTGAACAAATTATTTGGGACGAAGTAGAAACTATTGAAGAGCTTGGCGAAACTGAACGTGGAGCTGGTGGATTTGGTAGTACAGGTAAATAACAAACTTTAATAATTAAACAATCATGATTGCATTTGATATTTTTTATTGTGCTATAATACTATCTGTAATAGCTATTATAATATATCTTTATATTAAACTTAAACAGCCCATTATTAATCTTATTAATACTATTAAATCTATTTATGAACTTCTTGGTAAATTTGGTTTTATTAAACAAGATTTAGATAATACAATTAAACAAATAAATGCTGCTCGTAGAGATATTGCTTCTATTAAAAGTAGAGTTAATGAAATTAATGACGCTGTTATTATAAATAAAATTAATAATAAGTGGAATGTTGCTAAAACTAAGAATAATAAACAATAACAAACAAATAATGAGCTATAAATGGTGATGATTCCTCTACGGGGGATTCCACGGAGCGTAGCGGAGTGGGTATTGCTTATAAAAATCAAATTGTTAATTTTGCAAATTTTGATGTTGATGCTCGTCGCTTCGCTCCTCGCGATTCCCCGTAGAGAAGTTGCAACCAATCATGGCTATAATCCGATTAATTATGAACGTATTTTTAATTATATCAATTTCGACAATATTAGTTATATTAATATTGTTACTTAGATACTTGATAGTATTTATTGAAGATCTTAAAGCTCAAATTGTTGCTTATAAAGAGCAAGTTATTAAAGGTCAAACTTATACTGATGATTTATTAAATGATATTTCTAAAGACGTTGAATATATTCGTGCTAATGTAAATAATAAAGATATGTATGATACTTGTATTTGATTTATTAAAACTATATATAATACATTGCTTGATTATATAAATAAAGATGGTAAACTTAGTGAAAGTATAGTAAGTCGTCTTATGGGTATGATTAACGAGATTACAACTATTATTGATAATCATGTTGAAATACAAGATAAATTTAATATTATTAACGATATTGTTAACCGTATTAACGATAATACAACACCTAAAACAAAAATTAAAGCTAAAAATAGCTCTAAGAAATTAGAGTAATATAATTATATTAAGTCGTAAATATATAACGAAATTAAGCTAAAAATAGCTATTGTAACGCAAGTTAGTACCCATAGAAAAGCCCGTAACAGACATTAGTTTGTTACGGGCTTATTTTTTAACACATTCAACTACTGGTTAACGTTCAATAATAACTCTACCTTTAGAATCAAGTTTACAACCATTAGGAAATTTAAGTTCATAAAGAGTTACAAATTCATCATAATTTCCTCTAAAGATAAAGTTATGATTAACAACATATATAGACTTTTTAGTTGTAGCAGCAAGAAGAGCAAGATTATCACCTGCGCAAGGATAAGGTAAAGCTGGACGAAGTAAAGCATTAATAGCATTATAAAAACTTCTTGCTGAAATTCCACTCCAATTTACAAATTCTTTTTCCGATATTTCAACATAATTACCGTATAATTGAATATTTTTAAGTATATAAGCAATAACAAGATTAGCATACGCAGATTTATTTTGCCAATAAGGAAACATATCTCCAATAGATTGCATACAAATACAATAATTACCAAGTTTAACTTGTTTAGCAGTAGATATAAATTCTTTTTCTTTAATATTACTTTCAAATTTAATAGTAATATGTTTATCAACATATTCAGGATCAATAGTAAATGGAGTAGCAATAATATTTTCTACTTTATTAGTACTTTTATCTGCAATAATTTCTTTAACTCTTTTATTAGCTTTTGTTTCAAAACTGAATTGAGGCATGGTTTAATTATGTATTAAATTATTATATAATAAATGTAATAAATAATCTGCACCACAGCGCACATTTCGTGTTAAAAAAAGTGTTAAATGTGCGCCACGGTGCAGATTTAACATTTCTAACTATTTGATAATCAATGATTTACAAATATTCCCTTATTAATAATATATAGCTACTATACGCACTATTATATGCAATATACTCTTGGTCATGTGCAAACATAAAAATAGCTGGAGAATAAACTCCAGCTATATAAACAATAGTAATAATATTTATTTAATCAGGATTAATTTGGTCAGCAATATATTTACTAATTTTCATATTTAATGCTTTCTCATTAATTCTATAATAACTATTATTTTTAGTCATATTATTAAGTCTTTCAATAACTCTATAAATAGGAATATTACGTTTAATAAGCACACCAACTTTATTTTTACCTTTATAAATGCCAGTACTATAAACAGGATCAAAATCTTCATCAAATAGCCAACGAGCACTATAATCCATAATCTTAATTAAATCACTTGGGCCATTATATGCAGCAATAGGACTCGACCAAAGAGTTTTACCTTCTGAATAAAGTCCCCACGGAGTGTACATTTGAGATTCAGAAAGAAGTCTATCCGCAAGATATAATCCTGTAGCAACAATATTACTTTCTTTTTCATCATCGTCATCTGTCATAGCATATATAGTAACTCCTAATAATAAAGCACTAAGAATACCATATAAATCACCAAGACAACGTTTAACAGCATTACGCTCCCACGGAGACATTAAGTTCCAATTAGTTTTAATATTGGTTATAGTATTTATTACAGCTTTAAAAGTATTTTGAACAGAAGCAATAGCTATGCCAACATATCCATCTCCTTGTTTTTTAGCGTCGCTAACAACATTTCTAAATTCTTTACTAAGAAAATCAACAAAAGCAACATAAGAACCTACTTCTATAGTATTAGTTTGTTCATTATAATATCCACGACGACGAAAACGTTTCATAACACCAGGATATAAATGTTTATGATATTGCATAACTAAACTACCCCACCAAGTAAATTCAATAAGAGCAGCACCAAGTTTATCATAAACACCATGAATTTTCTTGTTTAGATTAACAGTTTTATTTTTTATATCATTAATCATATCTGGAGTAATTTCCGCTCCAGCTTTTGGAACAATTTCTCCATTCTTTAATTCAAGTAAATCGATAATAGCAGGTTTAGTTTTCCATTCTTCTTTAGCTTTTTTAATAGCTTGGTTTTTAACATGAATATATTCTTGAATTATTTCTTTACTCGCATGTGCTCTAAGGAAATCTTCTATAATATTATGTTTAAAAGTATCATATTTAAATTGTTCAGTTTTATCTTGTTTAATAATACGTTTAAATTCTTTTAGTTCTTCAAGTAAATCTTTATCTTTAGAAATAATAGAAACCATAGTATCATATTCTAACTTCCAAATATATTCAGAAAAACTACCACAACGTTTAACACCGTCTACATCATCAAATATTTTATTAGATTTAAGAACAGCAAATAAAACAGTATTTTGCATAAAATGTTCACCACCAGATTGTAAACTATACATTAAATTACGCATTCTACGAACATATTCTCCGGCAGTTTCTCCACGAACTCTTTCTGTCATTGCATCAAAATCAACAACTTTAAAATATTTAGTAAGAGCAACAGCAAAATTATCACTTTTATCTTTATACATATCAGCAATCATTCGTAAAGAATTATTCATATACATTCCGATAGATTCTCTAATATCATTTTTACTAAGATTATCTCCAGCAAATGCTTCACCCATGATATTTGCAAAACCAGTACCAATATTAGCTATACCTCCAGTAACGTTAAAAATCATATATTTAGCAGAAGTAATATTACGAGCTAAATCTGCATATTTATTTAATTTAGACTTTTCTTTAAATTGTTCAAAAATAAGACGACGAGTAAAACCATAAACTTGTTTTAAAGTATTATCTTGACTAATTGTATGATAACTATCTTGAATATCAACACTTGTACGTTTATTAATAACAGGTCTACCAGTAAATTTACTAATTTTGACAGCTTCAGTATTTTTCAAATCTTCTTGAAGTAAATATAACCAATTTTTAGCTTTATTACGAGCATTTATAACAACTTGATTAGAAATAGCTTCTGCAAATACACTACGATAATCTTTATCAAATAATTGTTTATCTATTTCAAGATTACTCTTTTTAATTTCTTCATTTTTCTTTTTAGTATCTTGAAGATATTTGCGATAACTTTCATCTGTTTCTCCAATTCCTTTAGGACGGATTTCTTCTAATTCTTGATAACCTTTACCTTTTAGAAGTTTAAGCATGTCATTTTCTACTTCATAATCATTAGCATAATCAACTTTAGCATTCCATCTATCTTCACTATCATTTCTAAATTCTAAACCAGTAACCCCTAATAATTGATTAACAGCCCATTTTGTATCAGTAACAACTTTACGTCTACGAGGAATATAACCTTGATCAACAAATGTATTATGTTTATTATGTTCAGCAAAGAAATCCATAGTTTCTTGAAGTAAACTTTGTATTTCTTTTTCTTTAGGACTTAAAGTAACATAATTATTATAATGTCCATTATCACGATTATAATTATTACTATATTTTTTATATTTTTTATTTACATATTCATCTTTAACTTGTTTTTCAGCATTTTCATTAGTAGGAACATAACTATAAGTACCTTTAAGAGAACCTTCTGGATTAACTTTCATATCAGTCCAAACTCGAAGAGGTTCAAATTTATGTTTATAAGGATTATAAACGTGATTAGCATCAAACCATTCTTTAAAATTACCATTATTACTTGCTTCATTCATAGCAGCATAATAATATTCATTAGGAACAAAATCAATATTATTTTCTATAAGTTCTCTTGCAGCAGTTTTCTTTTTATTAATATATTTATCATTTTTTGGTTCTATATAACCATAAATATCATTATTTGGAGTATAATTACCATTATCATCTAATATAATTTCACCACTACTATCTAATTGACAGAAAATACTAATAAAAACATCAAAATCTTTAGTACCTTTTAAATTACTTAAAGCCCAAGTAAGTTCACTATTAAAAGCAACATCATTAGTTTTAAATTCAACTTCTTGTTTAAATTTTTGACGAATTTCTTTTGGTTTACGTTTACCTTTAATATTTCGTAAAGCTGTATATAAATTAGCAAGTTCTTCTCTTTCTTCTTCAGTAAGTTTAGTAAATATATCTTTAGCATGAATACGTCCATCTCCACCAAATTCAATAGCTGTAATAGTTTTTCCTAATAATTCGTTAATTCTACCTATAATTTTAATTCTTCGAGGATTAACTTCTTTTTCATTTTCACTTGGGTCACGAAGCATTCTATAAAAATTATCATCAAATATAGGAAGATTATTAGGAATATCTTTTATTAATATAGCTTCTCCAGCGTTACTATCATAACTAAAATCATATTTATGTTTAGTAAGTTCTTTTATAGTAGCAATATCTTTATCACTTAATTTTCGAGCATCAACATTACCAAATTCATCATAAGCATTAGCATCATCTATTATTTTCTTAATTTTAGCACTTTTTAAATTGTCTTCATCTTTAAGTATAGAAAATGCTTCGTTAATTTTATCTTTAGCTTCTTTATTAAGAATATAATAACTATTATTTTTAATCCATTCATAAGCACTTCGATATTCAATATTTTCTAATCGTTTATCTAAAGTTTGAGTAGGATTATTTTTTTCATAATGTTTAATAATAGCTAAATTCTTTTCAAGATTTTCTTTAAATTCATCTGTATCATTATAGTTAAAATATTCTTTATTGAGAGCAGATTTAGCTTTAATAAAATTTCTTAATTTAATAGCACGTTCTCTTTCTTCAGGAGATTTAAGAGTTTCAGTATCTTTATATTCAGAAGTAAGTTGATTAATTTTCTTATCAATTTCTTTTCTTCTATTACGTTCTTGAGTAGTTAAATCAATATCTGGTTGATCATCAATAAATTTCTCATGAATATATTCCATATATTGACGATATTCTTCAGGAGCAGCTTCAAATATTTCTCTAATTAAAGCATTCTTTTTAACATAATATTCTCGAACAACAGGTTGTTCAACATTATCAGCATACCATTCATCACGTTTAAGTTTAGCAGCAATATATTCTTTACTATCTATACCATATTTATCAAGAGTGTCTTTAACAGCATCAACTAATTTATCTCTATCAGTAAGAAATTTAGCTGTATAAGATCTAATAAGTTGACCATTTGAATTAATAACATTTTCCCATCTAAAACTACCACTTTTAGCTAATATATTATCAAATCTTTTAAGAAACTCATTTTTCTTACGTGGAGCATCTTGCATTGCAGCTTGATTCATAATTCTATTAACAATCTTAACAATAACTTGTACTTGTTTATTACTTAACATTGCAATATCTCCAATATTAGTTTCCCACCAACCAGAATCACCAAAAGTATCTTTAAGATTAACAACATTCATTCGTATATTAGGATTATTAGCAAATTCATTAGCAATATATTTATTAAACATATTATCAAATCCTTGTTTAATAATTGAAGAATTACGAATTTTATTTATAGAATCACGAATCTTTTGAATATATCGTTTAGTATCTTCGTCCATACCATCAATAGGAAGATTCATAATATTTCCAAAAGTATCACCAAACGTAATAGCTTCAAGTAATAATTTAACTATATTAGGAACTTCATCTGGATTACTTCTTAAAACTTCATATAAATCATATTCTCCGATATTATATTCTTTATCGCCTATAACATAATGTTTCATTTGTTTATCGATCATATCAGCATAACTACTAATATAATCGCTAAGAATATGATATATATTTCTTCTATTATCTTTAATATCTTTAGAACGATAAGAATTTATACCTTTTATATCTAATTTACGAAGTGCTTTAGCAGCAATATCATCACCTCGTTTTTCAGCTCTTCTAAGAGCAGCAATCATGGCAACAGATGTTTCATCTACTTCAGTTATTCTATTAGCATTATCTATATAATCATCAGTTATATCAGTAGTAATAGCATATGCTTCATCATTAAAATTATCTCTATTTTCTTGTTGTTGTTTTTCAAATTCTTCTCTAACACTTTCTTCAGTAATATGTTCAATTTTATAATATTTATGGGATTCAGTTTTAGAAGCTAATGCACTTCTATAAGCATCACGTTCTTCAATTCTAACTTTTTGAATATTTTCTGTATTATTAGAAGAAACATTATTAACTAAATCTTTATGTAAATTAGATTTAAAAGCAGGAGACGGAGAATATCTTTTAATAGTAACAAGAACATTACCAGCTTCAGTAGGAATACTTTGTGTAATAATATCAGTTTTTCCTACTTGTTCGCTAATATAAAAAGAATCAGAACGTATAACTCCATAATCACCTCTCTCCTCTACGGGGAATTGAACATAAGCCTCTACATCTTTAAATAGTTTATTAAGTTCAGCTTTTTGTATTTCAGTACCATTAACAGAAACATTCTGAAATTCATTAACATTATCTATAGCATTATTTTCTAAATTAAATTTATAACGAGGAATAATATATTCTTTATATTTATCTTTTAATTTTACTTTATTATCTTTATCAATAAAATATTCTTTAGCTCCGATATTTTCAGCTTCAGCAATAACAGTATTATAAAAACTAATATCTCCATATTTATTATTATTTGGATTAACACTATAATCTCCTGTTTCATTAGGTTCAAGTAAATTCATAGGAATAAGATAAACTCCGCTTTCATGTTTATCTATTTTATACAACGTACTAATTTTATTACCACCAGCACTTCTATTAACAACAATATAATCTTGAGGAGATTTAGCGTCTTCAACATTAATTTCATTAAGTAAAGTTTTAAATCTACCATCAAAAGGAATAAATATTAATCCATTACCTCTATTACAAATATTAAATTGAAAAGCAGCATTACTTATACCTTTATTGTTTTCAGGTTTACCAAGTTTAATAGATTTACAATATTCTTTATGACTACGAATAAATTTATCAATAAATTCATCAGTAACTCCTGCTGCAGGATTAGCATAATATCCAAATATTTCTCGAATAGCAGGAACAATTCCAGTTCCCATATCTTCTATATTTTTATACAAAGAATTATTAGTAATAACTTTATCAATAGCACCTCTTTTAAATTTAAATCCATCAACAACAAAAGCATATTTAATTAAATCAGTAATAGCAAGTCTAAATATAGGAGATTTATTAAAGAAACTTGTACCAAATTCAATATAAATATCGTCCATATTTTCAGCAGAATCTGTAAATTTAATACTTTGATGAGTAAATCCTTTACGTTTAAGTTCAAATTGATTATTAAGATTTACATTAAGATAATTAAAAATACCTAAATCTCCGTTAATATGTGTTTGAATCCAAGATATTTTTTGAGCAGGAGTAAGAGCGTTAAATTTACTAAGTTCTTCTTCAGTAGGATTAAATAAGTCTTTAATATCAAAATTAATTTTTTGAGTAGTTTCAAAACCAAATATACGAGAAATTTCAGCATTCCAATAATTAGTATCGTTTTCAGTAGATTTAACAATAGCTTCATTATTATCATTTAGCCAACCTTCTTTAGTAACAGTTAAAGGGGTATTAAGTATAGGAACTTGAGAATATATCATATTCATCATATATTGTTTATATTCTCTATATTGTTTAGGAGTAAACACAACACCTAATTTAACTTGAACAGCATTAAGTACAGCATTATAAACATCATTTTCAGTTGGGAACAATTGTTTATTAACATCAACACTTGTTAATGTAGCATATTTAAAAAATGCAGCTAAAAATGGATAAACGCTATTTTCAACATCAATATCTCCTTTAACTAATTCATCTAAATTACTAACCTCGTTTTTTTCAATTTTAATAAATCCCGGATAAAGTTTTTCAATAAGACGTTTACTTCCACACATTACAGTATTACCAACTTCATTATCGGTAAATCCATAAGCAATAACATTATCAACAATAGTACGAGTTTCTCTAATAGTTTGTTTTGCACCAAAATTATCGGGATTACAACAACGAAGAACTTTTTCAAGATTTTTAGTAGTTTTATTAATCTTATTAAAAGCTAAACAAACAGCAATATCAAAAACAGCATTTTTAATATCATTATCTTTTTGTGATAATTCAGAAATATTAGTTATTTTGGACGATTCTAAGCGTGATTTTAGCACTTTTGCATTCAACGTGAATTGTTGTTCCTGTATAGGCTTTTGCGTTGAAATTTCAGCCCCAAATAGCTCTCTATACGCATTTCTGAATTGCTCGTTGGAGTTCAATGCTAACAATATCGATTCATAGTTAGAATAGTCAGTAATATCAGTAGCACCAAGTTTAAAACCAGCTTTAGCAGCTATTCTCTTAATAGCTTTTTGAACAGTATTACCACCTCCTGTAAGATATAAACTATTACTTTCATTATTAACTTCATTAATGGTAGTAATAGCAGGTTGCATTAAGAATGCAATAGCAGTTCTATAATCCATACCTGTATCTATAAGAGTTTTAAACGTTCCAAAAGTAAATTCATTTTCGTTAAAAATAGAACCTTCTTTAATAGCATCAAGAATATGAGCAGTAGTTTGAGAACTATAAACAGTAATTAATTCACCAACAACATTACGATTATTATAACTATTAGCTAATCTATAATGTTTAACTCTTGCAGTAACAGCTTTACCAACTTCATTAGTTTTCTTACCGTCTTTATCTAATAATATAACATCTCCTTTTTTAGTAGTTTCATTATATAAACCATACGCTTTAATCATCATCTCAGCATCATAAATAAATTCACCATTAGCATCTTTTTCAGTTAAATCATATTCAGCAATAATTTCATGGCCTTTTCCTAAATATCCTTTAGCATAATTGTTAACACTATTAAAAGTATCTCGTGTAACAGAAAATGCTTTAAGAGAAGCTCCACCCATAGCGTTTTCCATAAAATCCATTTGGTCAAAAGGATTATAAACACTACGACTAACAGAATCAGCTCCACGAGCTTTATCCATTTCTTTCATAGCAGATGAAAGTCTATCAAAATTACTTCGAGAATAATTCTCTTCCCTACTATTATTGTCTGCCATAATAGCAATCATAGCATCAAGAATATTATTATTTCTTACAACACGAGGTAATTTGTCAACTTCATCTAATTTAGAAAATTCATTAAAAGTTAATAGTCCAGCTTCTTTACCAATATTAGTAAGTTCTTTATAAAGATTATCTCTATTATCTTTTTCTGTACGAAGTTTTTTAACAACATCACGAAGACGTTTTTGAAGTACTTTATATTTATCTTCATGAAATTCATCTTCAATATCAGAAGAAATTTTATTATTGATATTATCTTCTATATAATACTTATATTTAGCATAATCAGTTTTAAAATCGTCAGCAGAATATTTTTTAATTCTTTTAATATTACCATTTTTATCTTTTACAACTTTAAGCGAATGACAAATGCCGTAAACAGAGTCAACGTCAAAGTCAGAACCAGTTTGAGTAACCCATTCATCAGGCAACATAATAGTACTACCATAAACATCATTAAGAAAACCAACAACTTTAACAATAGAAACAGATTGTTTTCCTTCAGTAGGAATACGATAAGCAAGTTGAATATCAAGACCTTCTTTTTGTATCATTTCAAGAGCTTCTGAAGTATTAGGAATAAGATTGCTCCAACGAGGAATCATAACTTCAGCATAAGCTTCTTGTTTAACTTCATATTTATTTTTATCTTCATCAGATAGTTTATCATATTCAGTTTCTTCTATTTCAACTCTAGTTTCTTTATTAATAATAACTCTTGGGTGATATTTAAGTTCTCTAAGTTTACCATTATTATCTAAAACTTTCATACCATGACCAACTTGAGTAACTTGTGCAGCATGCCAACCAGGAAATTTTTGTCTTGTAATACTACTATTAAATATAGCTTGTGCTATACTTTCAAGTTTACTACTAACATTATTCATATAGTTAGGCATAGCAGGATTACCAAATTCATCAGGAGTTAAATATTCGATAAAATTAGAATCCATACCAAGACGTTGAGCTTCAATACGAGCTTTCTTATAAAAATCAGTAAAATCTAATGTTTGTTTATCGCTATCAATATTAACTAATTTACCATTTTTATCTTCTTTCCAACCCATATTAAAAAGAAGCTTCTTAAAATCTTCTTTAATATTAGCGCAATAATTCTTAAAGAACGTATTAATATAAGGCTTAACAGATTCATTAGCATTATCGCAAATCTTTTTAGTAATTTGCATACCAGCTTTATTTTGAGCATCTTTCATATGCTCTGGAACATCTTGTTGTTTATAAAGAAAACGATAATAATAATCTTCTATAGCATTTTCATTATTAGAAATAAGATCTTGTTCAAAATTAGGATTAATATTTCCATCATTATCCCAAAAAGTTAAAACATTCTTTTTAGCAGCTTTACTTGTTTCATTAGTATTAACTTGCCCAATATCATATTTGTGCATAAAATTATAAAGCTCTTTAAGTTGAGTTCCTTTAAGAAGTTCAGGAATAAGAACAAATTCAGCGTTTTTAATTTGACGAGGATAATGTACTCCAGTATAACTATCGTACTTATGATCATAATAGAAATTCTTCTGTACTTGAATACGAGAATTAATTTTACTAATATCTATATCTTCAATTCTACGTTGACCAGTTCTAAGTTCATAAAGTTGTTGAAATATATCTTCATATTCTTTAAAAGTACCATCAGCATAACGTCTACGCATAAATTCTTCAATAGTAATAAAAGATTGTGCGTCATTAGTTTTACTTGCTTCTCTATAACCATTAGCAATTTCAGCAGCTTTCTTAGTAGCAGCGACTTCACCAAGTTCATCTTTAAGATAATTAAATAATTCTTGTTGAATATTATTAGCTTGTTTACTTGGTCTTACAGTATTATTAATAGTAACAGCTCTAAAACCATTACGAGCATATTTTCCAGCAGCATGTACTATCGTATAACCCTCTACGGGGGAATA
>UMCV01037165.1_pt1 | contig 39476 bp, 20 predicted proteins | sample 1964311 | NCBI WGS metagenome assembly UMCV01 (sample SAMEA4835976, study PRJEB28245) | human gut metagenome | biome: gut microbiome; material: fecal sample | place: Denmark | collected 2008 | reverse complement strand
CACCAAATCTTTTCGCAAAAAAGTTGCTTTTTTAGTCTGTTTTTAACATCTATAAAGATTTTAGCATGGCGATTTATTGTGTATACATTATTATATATGCGCCTGTCTGTGTACATACTTAGGCGTATACGCAAGCGCACAATACTATTAAGGTTATAATGCTTTTCAGTTAATTTACTCAAGTTTCGCAAGTTTTGTCCCATACGCCCTGAAAGGTTCTTGAACCACATGCGAAAATTCAGTTAATTTATATTTAAAAATTGACGCTTATCCGTAGCCATTAACTTTATTTCGCTGACAATACTATAAAAGGTTATAATGTTTTTAAGATAACTTATATTTTAGAAGTTTACGCTTATCCATAGCCATTAACTTTATTTCGCTGATAATATTTTAACGGCTTATACATCAAGGATACCGATTAAACTAAGTTTCTAGGAGTTTCTGCAGAAAGAAATCATAAAAAAAAAGAGGACTCTCTAAAAAAAGATATCCATTTCAGAATCGTAAACAAACGCAAAAATATATAAAAACGGGCTGAATTCTTAAAATATGTTTATAAAAAGCGAAAAACACCATTCACCACCCTTCACCCGTAACTATTTGACACTCAAATCCTTAAATAAAAAGGTGAAGGGTGAAGGTTTGAAAACTCTATTTTATATATGTACGCGTGGGTAAAGGAAAAAAGGGTAAAATCAAAAAAGTACCCTAGGGTCAAAAATCGGAAAAACCCTAAAAAAAGAATATAATATAAGATTTAAAATATACCCTTCACCCTTCACCCTTCACCTCGTTGCCACAACCCAGCTTCCATATCTTCATCATCGGATTACCTACATTTGTCTTCTGGGGTTATCCTTCGGAGATATTCCGCTATTTTTCGGAGATAATTTCTTATCCTTCGGAGATATTCCGCTATCTTTCGGAGTTATGTTCTTATCCTTCGGAGATATTCTTCCGAATGATTCCATGATTTTTTCGCACTTTATTTCCCGAATCTACGCAAATCGCACAAATCGCATAGGTAGAAAACGGAAAAGACGTATCTTTGCACTCGAAATAAAGCGAATGGCAAAATGTGAAAATTTGTAAAATAGGGGGGGGTAAAAATGGGTAGATTTATAAATTTATAGTTAACGAAGTTTAAATGAAGGCAGATTTTTCTTTTTTTGAAAGTCCTTTTGCTCATTTTTCACTATATTTGTGGCAGAAAGAATAATTAGATTAATAACAAAAACAGAAATAGGAAACCGTAAAATAGACACTTTTCTATCAACAAAACAATACAGAAGCAAATGAAAACAGACAAAGGACTGCGCATATTGCTCCTTCTTGTTTCAGCACTATTCATTACATCTGCATCAGCACAAGACTGGTGCTTGAAAACGAACTTAGCATACTGGGCTACCACAACACCAAACATCGGAGTGGAAAAGAGATTATCAGACCACTGGTCGCTAGATCTATCCACAGGTTGGAACCCATTTACTTTTCGCAAGAACAAGAAACTGAAGCACATTGCCATACAAACAGAGATGCGATATTGGCTCGGCAGCCCGTTCCTGGGGCACTTCTTTGGAGCCAATTTACTCTACTCACATTACAATGCGGGTGGCGTACACCTCCCATTGGGGCTTTTCCCGAAACTCAAGAAGCATAGGTTCCAAGGCGACTTGGGAGCCCTGGGCATAGTATATGGCTACAACTGGGCACTCGACAAGCAAAACCGTTGGAATCTGGAAGCGGCAATAGGTTTGGGATTGGGAATCACACGCTATACCCAATATAACTGTTATGGCAGATGCGCCACCGCCATTGAGAAGAAGACGAAAACTTTCGTAATGCCGACCAAGGTTGCAGTCTCGCTGGTTTACAACATCGGGCAGACAGAGAAAACAAATAAAAACAATTAAAATATAACTTGACTATGAAGAAGTTCAGATTTTTCAGCTTTGCAAGTGCGATGCTTCTTGCAAGTGCAGCAGGAATGGTTTCCTGCTCTTCAGATTCAATTGAGCCAACAGATGGCCCAGGTGTGGCAGGACAGGTTGTAAAGACCCAGTTCGCCATAAACATTCCTTATGGCGGTAACTCTTCGACAAACCAGGCGAAGAAGGTGACTCGTATGACTGATGAGATGACTCAGCAAAGTAACAATTTCCGTGGCATTTCAGACATCGTCTTGCTGACTTTCAACGGTGATCCTTCAACAGCCGGAAACACAGAGGCTACAAGAATCATCGAAATCGGTACAGACGCCAATGCATACGCCCATAATGAATACAGCAAACTCTACCGTGACATTGAGATTCCTGTAGGAACTAATCACATGCTTTTCTATGGTAGAGCTACCAGGAAGAGTGGAGACACAGACTTCCAGGCAGGTAAGATTAAAGATATAGGAACAAAAACAACCGAGAAAGTTCTTGCAAACATATCTCATGAGTTAACTCCTATCAATAGCACAGCAAACTTTACAACAGATACTGAAGCTGCTAAAATCATCAATGCATTGAATGATATTGCCAAAGCTAAGGTTGCAGAGGGAAAAGATTATACCTGGGCAACAATTGGTAACGAAACAACCCTCCCAACTTGGTTAACAGAAAACGAGAAAAAATTTTTAGCTGCACGCTACAAAGAGTTCATATCTCTGAAAGCAGGTTCAAGAACATCTGTCGTTGAATTTATCAAGAACCTCCAGACTGCATTGGTGGGTGAAACAGGAGGAGCAACCATCCCTGATGATAAAAAATTAACTAAAGAGATTTACGATAAATGCGTTGCTGCTTTAGGAGCTATCGAAAGTATCAATTTCCCTGGAAAGTTCAACCTGCCTGATGGTGCTGCTAGCTTAAACTGGACTTCAGGAGGATTCGCTTACAACACTCCAGAAAACGTAACCATCGGTACAGGAAACTCCATCAATTACCAAAAGATTTGCTATCCTGCCGAGCTGTCGTATTTTGTAAATACAACAACTATGGTTTCTGATAAAGACATGTCTAATCTTAACGATTTCCCTGCATACAATGATTGGACAAACCCAAATGGTGCAAACTGGGAAGGCAAAAACTTTTCAGAAGATGCCGTTGCAAATACGACAAAAACTGTAGGTTTGAAAGATCCTGTTCAGTATAGCGTGGCTGTATTGAAATCAACAGTAAGATGTAATGCAGCAACTCTTAAAGATAACGCAAAGCAGGCTGGAGGTTTCGACAAAGACCAACAGATTTCGGTTCCTGCAGACGGATTTAAAGTAACCGGTATCTTGATTGGCGGCCAGCCAGCTTCAGTAGATTGGAAGTATGACCCAGCATCTACAGAGTCATTCGCTAACACCATCTATGACAAAGTGATGAATGGTTCTATGGCTGCCAAGAACGAAACTTCTGCATCAAACGCAAACTATACGCTGGTCTTTGACAACAAGAAGTCTGATGCACAAAGCCCAGTATATGTAACACTCGAATTAGAGAACAACTCAGACAAGGCCTTCTACGGCAATGATGGTATCATTCTGAAAGGTGCGAAGTTCTATCTTGTAGGTCAGTTAAACCCAAACAAGACCGGACTTACAAATCCTAATAGTGTGAACCGCGTATTCGTTCAGGACTATGTTACAACAGCCAACTTTAATATCAAAGATTTAAAGAGCGCATACAACTGTATTCCTGACCTCAGAACATCAGGTATCAACGTAGGTCTCGCAGTAGATCTATCTTGGAAGACAGGCATCACATTTGATGTAGATATTTAATCATTCTACCTTACTGAGCTTTCGCTAGTTACGAAAGCTCAGTAGGGTAGATTTAGCTGTTTATAATCCTAATAGAGGACGGAAAATGAGAAAGAAAGAATCATATAGAATATTTCTGATAGCTCTGATGACTTTGAGCATCGCTTTCGGATTGTCTTCATGCATCAATGAAGACATGAGCAAGTGTGGCAAAGACTATAAGATCAAGTATAATCTGAGGCTCAATACACAGATTCATACCCTCATCGACATAGACCTCAATACCACCGAGGAGCAACACATCGCCAACCGGCTGAAACAGGAACTAGGCACAGTCTTCACCGACCATGCCCTAGACAACGATTTGTCTTTCTTTATCGGAAATGATCTCTACCGTCACGAAGCTAACATCATGAATGCCAATTCGGTATCCTACACCATCTATCTGCCGCGAAACGACTACCAGAACCTTTCGCTCGCCAATACCGGAAACGCCAGGAACGTGAAGATTACCGGTGCAAATGCCTGCAAGGCTCTCGCCCTGGAACAGGAGCAGAAGGATACCATCGACAGTCACAATATCGGTCTGTTCACTTCCCGACTCACCATCAACGAGGCCGATTTCGAACACGACCTGCAGACCACCCTCTATATGGCAAACTGTGCAGCAGCGGTAGTCATCAACCAGCAAGAAGTGAAACCTGCCGAGCTCTGGGGATTCGTAGAAGGAATGGCAACCCACTTTCTCGTAAACGACAGTATTTTCTCAACATCCCGAAACACCATCGTGAGAGCCAAGCGAATCAACGAAGCTTCAACAGCCTCAGCCCAAACTCACGATGCGCTCTATGCCGTAAGTTTCCCATCCAGCAAGGCAGAGTGGCGCTACCACATCATCGCCAAGGTAAACGGCAAATATACAGAAACCATTCTCACGCTGAACGAACCGCTGAAAGCCGGAAGGCTGAAACTGATTAAGGCAAAGCTCAAAGCCGACGGTTCGCTGGTTGTTACCAATGCATCCGTAGGAGTAAGTGTGAAACTCGACTGGAAGCCAGGAGGAAGCCACGACATTGACATTTAAGTGAAGAGTGAAGAAACAACGTTCGGCGTCCGAAGGGAAAGCCAATTCAACGTCTATAAAGATTTGATACATGAATCATATTACGAAATACATATTTGCGATACTATCGCTTATCATGCTGACAGGATGCAGCGAAAGCGAAAAGAACGAGGTAAGACCAATGGATACGTTGGCACCCATCTCGCTCACCCTATCTGTGCCTGCCGATAAGACGGAAACACGCATCGGAGATCCGGGAGAAGACACCAACGACATGGTGGACTGGGACCGGCTCACCATCATCGTTGCCTATAAGGAAAAGACGCAAGGCGACGAAATACACGATGCAGCACCCCAGAAAATGGTATATTACGATACCTATACCAAGGACGAATTCAACAGAAAAGCCCTCGTCACCCATGCCACCTCAACCCTATCAGGACCTGATGTCAACGGCTTTCGCACCTATACGATGTATCTGCCGCTAGGCACCTGTTGCGTTTATGGGGTTACCTATAGTAACGGAGAAGGACTGGATCTGGAGGGGGAACTGAACAAGATAACAGAAGACGGCACAAACGGCAACGAGCATATCTACAACTTACAGATTAGCAACGACTATGCTCATAAAGACGGAGCCGTAGACATAGCCAAGTTTATCAGCGTAGCTACAGGATATGCACTCAAGCTGGACTCAGAGACGCAAATTCTTACCGATAAGCGCGAGATAAAAGTAGAACAGAACATCAATGCCAATATCAACACCAAACAATACTGGCGCATGGTACTGGGCAGACTGGCTGCCAAGATTGACATCCAATGGGATGCCAAGGGAGCCTACGAGAAAGAAGATGGAAAGCTGAAATATACAAACGTGAAAGTAAGCCAGTTTACTTATCACGGTGAACCGAAGGGAACAACGATATCTGGCGCAGGATGCGGAAGACTCTTCCCTACCCTTTACAATCAGGAAGTAACTTCCAAGACTTCGGTAAGCGGCCACACAACCTTTGTGAACACCTCGGAAATCAGCAAGCGCAACGGACGGGTATATCATTATACCTTCCCAGACGGAACCAATCCTCCTCGCATCACCTTCCAGCTTGACACAGAGAAAGAAGGAACAACAGGGAACAAGATATACAACGTGACATTTGACATGAGCAAGTTGAAAGATGGCTTTATCCCAGCCCGCTGGTACAAGATTAATGCAAGAATATCGGGCAGCAAACTCGGTGAGGAGCCAAATATCACAATCAACAAATTCGACATATAAAACTCTTTTCAGCATGAGAATACAACATACGACATACAGAAAAATCATAGCAGCCCTCATCCTCCTGAGCTGTGTCAGCTCCCTGTTCGCACAGGGCAGCAAGACCTATCATGTAACAGCTGAGGCAACTGACGGTGGTGACGGCTCATCATGGACTCAAGCTACCACCCTGGAAAATGCGCTGAGCCAAGCCAAGGCTGGCGATGAAATCTGGGTGAAAGGCTACGAGGATATTACTGGTCACATCTACAAGGCGCCGAAGGGAGGCTTCGTTCTCCCTTCGGGCGTTGCCATGTATGGAGGTTTTGCAGGAGACGAAACCATCAAGAACGATCTCCCTACGGGCAGACACAAATATCAGATGAAGTATCAGACGGCTCTGGTGGGCGACATCGACACCAACGACAAGGCGAGCCAGCAGCTGATTATCTATCCAGAGAACACCACCCGCAACGACAATGCCACCCATGTGCTGACCCTCCAGATGGGCGTAACACAGGACAACACCAACGACGGCAACAAGCCAACCATTGTTTCCGGTTTCCTCATCGCTGCAGGTAATGCCAGTGGAGCGAATACTTCTGCAAATGGCAGAGGCGGCGGCATCTACGTGGTGAACAACAGCAAAGACGGCAATACCCAGAGCCGCTTCTTCCGTATTTCGCAATGTAACTTTGCGAACAACTACGGCATGCGCGGCGGTGCCATCTATGTAGATAATTCCTGTACCAACCAGCAGTCAGCCATCAGCTACTGCAGCATTTTTAATAATGTGGCAGGCAAGCGAGGCTCCAGCGAAAACGAAGGTGGCGGTATGTGGATAGACGGAACTGCCACCGTCTACAACTGTAACATCAACAACAATACGAACGGCGGTATCCGACTTTCGAACACATCGAAAATCGTCAACTGTTCTGTAATAGCCAACACCGTATCGGCCGCAGACCTCACCACAGACGGGGCTTCAAACAGCAATGGCGGCGGAGCGGTTTACAACACCGTGCTCTGGCATTCCACTGCACTCAGCAAGCAAGACACCCGTCCTGTCTTCTATTCCTGTGCTTTTCCGGAAGTAGAAGTAACCAATACTGATACCAATACCGACGCTAACGGAAACGTATGGATCAGCAACGAGAACCACGGCATTGAGCCAGCCCCTTGGTTCAAGCAGAGTGCCGTAACCCAGGGTTACGACTTCTCGTTCAGCAGTAACCTGAAGCAATTATACAGCACCGCCTTCACTTTCGAGGAAACCTCTGCCCTTCTGAACAAGGGAAAACTGGAATACTACAAAAATCTTGTAGTTGATGCAAACCTGGAAACAGCTTCTACCGACATCATGGGCAGGACACGCTATCAAACAAGCACCATCGACATCGGCGCCTACGAGTATGCCCGAATGAAGCCAGGACGCATCAGATACGTGAAACCCAAGAAAGCGGGAAAGGGCGACGGAACATCATGGGATGATGCCACGGACGATATCCAGTGGGCCATCAACAATTTGGCAGAAAAGCCAGGCGAGAAAGGCGAAGTCTGGGTAGCAGCCGGAACCTATGTAGTAAAAGACCGCATCTTTAACGATGCATCAGCCCCGGTATCCCTACTGATGAAGAATGGCATCAGCGTTTATGGTGCATTTAAGGGAACCGAAAAAAGACGTTCCGAGCGCATCGAGGAATCCAAGGGTTTAAAGCCATGGGGCTGGAAACAGGAATCCATCATCAGGGGTGCGGAATTCAAGGGAAGCGACGATGCTAATTGGAATAACACTGACGAAGCCTGGAACATAAAGACCAGCGGTTCCTACCATGTGGTATGGTTTGCTCCCCTGCCTGGAGGAAATGCCTTTACCGACGAAGTATATCTTGAAGGCTTCACCATTGAGGGAGGTAAATTTCACGATACGAACAAAGCCGAATACGCCCCAGGCTGTGGTGCAGGCGTTTATATCAACGACCCATCAGCCCGAATGCGTTACTGCACCGTGAGATTCTGCAACCCGGGCATGAAAGAAAGCGGAACCATCAAGCCTCGTGGCGGCGGCATCTACTGCAAAAACGGACAGACGGAAGGTAACCTGGTATACAACTGCTCGGCTTATCAGGGCGGAGGTATCTATATTGACGAAGCCGGCTTCATCACCCGAAGCATGGTAACCAACTGCTCTGCCTATCAGGGAGCGGGTGTATATCTGAATGGTGACGCTAATAACTCGGAGAAAGCCTATTATCAGATTCTTGCCACCTCGGTAATCAGTAACAATACCAGTACCCGAAATGGTGCTGTGTATTTGGATGGTCACGGACTGGTGATTAACAACACCATCGTCAACAACTATACCAACAACACCTCGGATCCTGCTGACAAGCTGTCATCCAATACGGGTGGTGTGTATATCAAGGAAAAAGGTCTTCTTGCCAACAACGTCATCTGGAACAACTCGCTGCTCCAGCACAAATCAGGCACCAACAACTCTGCGTCCATGGCACAGATTTATGCAGCCAACCCATCAGAAGAGACCGTACAGTTCTACAACAACGCCATCTCGGATGTAAATGCAGCCAAATGGACCAGCACCTATCAGAGCGGAACCATCTCCATCAACACGTATTACTCGGGCAAGGGATTCGTGATGGGCAATAAAGCACCTTACAACACGGTGGAAGCTTTCAACGAGAAACGTGGCGTTCTTACAGACATGAAGACGGTGAACTATTACTGGGAAACATTGACAGGTAGCCGACTGCGCAACGTGGGCATCAGCTATGCTCTCCTGCCATCTTCCTACCTGTATCAGCCAAAAATAGACCTGAGCGGAAAAGCTATCAGTTCGGTTCCGTCAGCAGGAGCCTATATGGCTGACAACCACTACCTTGTATTTGAAAAGAATGACAGCAAGAAACGCCTGCGCATCTACTTTGACCGTTCACGAGAACTGGTGGACGGAACAGGAGAGTCGTGGGAAAAGAGCTATACCTCATCATCTGTAGATGAAGTACTCGGGTATCTTGCCGACATCAAGGATGGAGACAAGGTAAAGGTGGTTACTGCGGGCAATACTACACCAGAGGATTTCACTATTAAGAAAAACAGCGGCTACGAGTTTGAAATCTGCACTCGTGAGGGTATCTTCGAACCGAAGATTGCCTACACGTTCGAGGAAACAGATGCCAGGGCATGCACCTTTAACATTCAACCTTGCGTACTTCCTGTAACCGTATATGGCGGTTATCCGGAGTATTCAGAGAATCCGAATCCGAAAGATGAAGACCGTGACCCTATCAAATACCGCACCGAACTGAACGGAAACCTGAACGGTTCAGAACTCAACGAGGGCCTCTACCATCTGGTCCGCATCGAAGCGGGTGCCAACATCACCATCGACGGCTATGCCTTTACCCACGCATACGCTGCCGGTACTGCCTACATGCCTTATGGTGGCGGCGTACTGATAGGCAGCATGGACCAGAGCAGTGAACCAACTACCGTGAAGCTGAAGAATTGCATCTTTGAGAACAATACAGCGACAGATGGCGGTGCTATCGCTACCATGCCGGATGCCGTGAATGTGAAATTGGAACTGGAAAACTGCGTCATCAATAACAATACGAGCAAGGATCCGCATAATCCAAGTCCTTCGGTGCTGCCTTCCATCATCTATCTGAACAAGGCTCAAGGCAGCAACAACAAACTCACACTCAACCACGTGAGCATCATCAACAATGAGGGAGTAGCACCAGATTACGACCTTGTGAAGGCTACCTCGTATGCTGTAGGAAACAAACTGAACATCAACGGCAAATGGAATGGTTCGGAATGCAAGAACAGCATGGATATCAACACTCTGGGAAAAAACGGAGCTCTGAACTTCAGCAACCCAACCAATGAAGTGGGTGCCAAGATGAGCGGCAACGTTTATTACGGAGGCTATTCATCTTTCCGCCCGCTGACCAGTTCTGAACAGGCTGGCAGCATCATCAACAGCGCCCAAGAAAACAATGCAACCACAACAGCCAAGGACATCACCGGCGAAGACCGCAACCTAGGTGGTGTTCCTGACCTGGGTGCATACGAAGCTCTCCTGCCAAAAGCAGGAAAGATTATCTACGTGCGTTCGTACAACCAGGACTATGATAGCAACAGCGATGCCAACAAAGACGACAAAGACGGCAACCCGGACTTCAATCTTCTGAATGAATCAAATACCGAATATGACGGAAGCAGCTGGGACAAGGCTATCATCGGTAACGCCATGTGTGATAACACAAAGGGTAGAACGGGCAATGACTTCTATGTAACAGACAATGGAAGCTTGCTCAATACAACCATCGAAAACGAGGAGTATAGTCTGGCTAACGGCAAGTATCGTTCTGAGACAGATTCTTATGGCGATTTCTGGACAAACTCAGATAACCAAGCGCGAGCCTATTCCAACAATTGGGGAACCTATAACAAGATTGCCAACAATAGAAAGGAGCAATACATCAGCGGTTTGCAATATGCTGTAGAAAGAGCGGCAGAGTTGAATAAGAATAAAGACAAGAACGACCGGGTAGTGGTTTGGGTAGGTGCAGGCATCTATACAGACTACAAAGGCTTTGTTGTCAGAGACAAGGTGGAAGTAATAGGCGGTTTCCCATACGAAGGCTATCCTGGAGAAGACGACCGTCATCCGCTGCTCTCACAATACGTGCCGGCACGCAAGGAATACGAGAATCTGAAAAAGACCAAGTATGAAACCATTCTACAGATCAGAAAGGAATCGCCTGTATACTTCAAAAACGGAGATAAGGAAATGTGGTATCAGGAGGGCAAACCTGAAGATGGCTCTAAATATGACTTTACAAAAAAGTTGATGAACAGCGGGAAAACAGAGCGCCATTATGTACTGTATCAGCCAGACGTATGCCTTCCTACCTGGTCGCCATCGGGTGATGGAAATACCTCACGTACCGACGGTAATGCCGTACGCTATAAAGGAACTTTAAAAGACGAAAAATACGTGGATTACGAGCATGCCAAATGGGATGGCTTCTCCGTACGTCATGGTTATATCATCAACTATCCTGGTGCAAACCGTGACGGAGGAGCTGGTGTGCGTGTATTCCGAGGAGTAGAACTGGAAAACCTTATCATCGTCAACAACTTCAACCATGGCAGTCGCGTGCGTGGTGGCGGTTTGTATATGGATGGTGAAAACAGTAAGATTTCGAACAGTTACCTGCTGAGAAACCTGAGTTATGCCAACAGCAGTGAAAGTTATGGAGGCGGAGCCTATATGATTCAAGGTACCGGCTACAACCTTGTGGTGGCAAACAACCGTTGTTATAACGGATCCTGTCGTGGCGGAGGTATCTTCCTGGAGAGTGCCAAGTTCTACAACAACACCATCGCCTACAATATGGCGACAAACGGAACCGGCATCTATCACTGGCAGGATGCCAATACCGGAGTTAGCTCACAGCTCTCACTCTACAACTGTATCATCTATGATAATTACGACAACAGCAAGCAGATTACAGATCAGGTAAACTCAGCTGCATCGGGCAAGATGAATCCATCCCACAACTGCTACATGAACAGTGGTAACATCAACAACAAATTCCAGGAAAGCGATGGAAATTTCACTGGCACAGATTTGGCTTTCCCATTTGAGGACCAGACCTACGAAAGTGGAAACAATTTCCGCTTCCGCAATGCCCGACTGAAGAATAACTTCCGCCTGAACGAGGCTAATGTTTTAGCAGGTAACAAGTGTCTGAATGGTGGAACCACAAATGTAGGAAATGGAATCATCCTTCCGGAAACCGATATGGACTATACCAACCGAATCAAGGACTGCGCCATAGATATCGGTGCCTATGAGGCTGATAATACTACCAATATCGCACCACAGGAAAAGACAAACAGCGCAGGTATTGTAGATTACATTTATTATGTAACCCAAAACGGATGGGGAAACAGAAGTGGAGACAGTCCGGAAAACGCTGCCTGTGCTGACAAGCTGCAGGATGTGCTGACTGCTGCCGGAAAGAAATTTAATTCAACAAGTCAGAGCAAGGTGTATGTAAAAGTGGCAGGCTATCAGGCTGATGAAACCGGAAAGCGCTTTACTTATCATGCCAATACGCTGGCAGACCCTAGCGATCCGCAGAGCTATACCTTCCTGATTCCTAACGGAGTATGTCTGATGGGTGGTTACTATGAGGGTGACCAGGAAGGAGGTAAGCTGAAAGATAGAACCGCCAATTGGGATAATGACAAACGCGACTGTATCAGCTCATACCAGACGGTATTAAGCGCGAAGACCGAAGTAAAAGAAGGTTCTGCCGTTAACCAGGAGGTGAACGGCTACCACACCGTGTGCTTCGGCAAATGGCCTACGGGCGACTATGACGACTACAACACTTCTGCCCTGACAGACAATACCATCATAGATGGCTGTCGCCTGATAGACGGTAACGCAAGCGACAAATCGGGCTTCAAGAGTATGGGTGGTGCAGCCATTGTGCCAAGAATGGCACATGTACGCAACTGTGAAATTTCCGACTGTCAGGCAACCCTGGGCGGTGCTCTCATGTTGCTGAAAGGTAGCATCGTAAGCGGTAGTGTCATCGTAAGAAACAAGGCACAGAAAGGTGGCGCCATCTATGCACTCCGTTCCAACGACAAGGATGAAGACATCAAGAACTATCATGCCTACGTCATCTCATGCACCATTGCCAGAAACGAGGCGACCATTGGTGGCGGAATCTACCAGGAGGAGAACTCCCTGATTGGCGGTAACTCCGTGATATGGGGAAATACGGCACAGACCGATAACAACATCAGCGGTGATGTGAACTATCAGTCTTACGACTATCTGCAGGGACTGGGAGCATATACGGAAAAATTCTATCCATACAACTATTGTTTCGTAGAGAAGATGGCGTTGCCAGCCAACAAAATGAATACGGAGATGACCAGCGACCTGGACAGTTACTTCAACGACAACAAAATCTTCAAGCCTCGTGCCTATTCATCATTGATTGGCAACGGAGTTGAGAAAGAATACGTCAATGCATGGAAGAAATATGGTATCAGCAGCTACGACATTACCGGTAAGGAAAGAAACATGACCAAGCAACAGACAGCAGGTGCATACACATCTGATCTGCCTGCGTTTGACGGTACCAAGCTTCTGAAGCGCCTGTTCGTTTCTCAGACAGGTGGTGAGATTGTAACAGAAGAAGAGAAGGCAAAGTATTATGGCCGCTCCTTCCTGACTCCTTTCAACAGTCTCGAAGCAGCCCTCGACTACATCAATGAGGCACGAGAAAAGAATGTGGCTGCTGATACCACCCACTTCGAAATTCTGATGACAGGTGGAACCTACAAGCCGAGCAAGATGCGACAGAATAAAGATCTTTCGACAGAACAGAACACGATAGACCGTCGCTTGCAAAGCTTCACCATCCCTGTGAACGTAGATATCTTCGGCAGTTTCTCGGCAAGCGACCTGTATTCTTCAACTCCTGTTGATCCTGATACTGGAAATAAAACTGGAGATGAGCTAACAAGCTTTAAAGGCAAGACTTTGGTTCCAGATGGAGACATCAAAAAGATTTTGGCAGAGCGCAACTCCAACATGACCGACAACAACAAGAACGGTCTGATAGAGCCATGGGAGTTCCAGAATCCTACGATTCTTTCCGGTGACATCAAGGCGTCGGAAAAGGAGCGTAATGTATATCATGTAGTCTACAGCAATGCGAGCTCCACGGGTGCTTCGGCTACCTTGAACAATGATGTCGTATTAGACGGTATTACCATCATGAATGGTGAGACCACGACAAAACTGAAGACAGAAGAAGAAGGAACTAACGCAGTTGACGAGATTGGTCGTGGAGGCGGTATCTACACCAACCGCGTGAACTATACATTGAACCGTTGCCGACTGATCAAGAACTCTGGTCTGCATGGCGGAGCTGTCTATGTCAACAATGCAAGTCTGGACATCATCGGCAGTACAATCAGCGGCAACAGTAACGTATCAGAAAAGGCTAGTCAGGATGAAGTCACCGAACCAGGTAAGGGTGGAGCCATCTATCTCTATCTCACAAAATCGGTGAATGGAAACCTGCATATCGTCAACTCACTCTTAGCCAACAATGATGTAACTTGTGGCAGATATACGGGCACACAAAATTCACAAGGCGGAGCCATCTACATCCGTAGAGCAAACGATGCCGGTAGTATGGCTGCGGGCTATCAGGATGCCTACATCGTAAACAGCCTCATCGTGAACAACAAGGCAAAGCAAGATGGAGCCATCCATGTGGAGAACGAGGTGACAAACGGTACGATTACACCTATATTATATAATACCGCCATTTGGGGTAATGAATCTACAGATAATAGTGTGCTCCTCAAGCGAGAGCACATGAACAACTGCGCCTGGGATGAATTACCGGAATCAACAACTTCGACGGCAAATGATGGCAACGTCAAGCTGAGCAAGGAAAACATCGCATCGGATGGTCCACGCTTCACAGCGCCTACAACGACAAAGGGTTACGAAGGTTATACACAGGATGCCAAGTGGAATCCACAGGCTATCTCTGTGCTTACAGATGCAGGAGATGGAAGCAAGGATAAAGACGATAAAAACGAGACTGGTAAATATCTGAATTGGTGGACTATGCACAATACTCGCCTACCGAAATATGGTTATCCATCTGAGTACATCCGTCCTGTCAGCGGTACATACAAAAGATACGTAGGTCCGAAAGACGAGAATGGTAATATAGCAGAAAAACCTATCGATATCGGTATGTATGAATTCCAGTATGTATTCAAGTTTACAGACTTAGAAAAGGTTTATATCGGTACGGAAGAGAAAGGAAATGGCGATGGTAGCAGTTGGGATAATCAAAGCACCGACCTTCGTGGTGCTATCATTGCCATGGCTAACCCTTCTGGCAACGTATCTGCAGGTACTACAACCAACAACAACAGAAAGGTGTTTGTACGCGGAGGTACCTATTATTCGCCAACCTACTCTAGCGGCGATGCCTTCTCTCTCATTGTAAACAAAGCCGACAAAGCTGAATATATAGAATCAATTGAACTTGTGGGTGGTTGTACGGGTACGAAAAATGCTGACGGTACAGAGGTGCAAGACTTCAGCAAGCCTTCGGTACTCATTGAGAGCCCTGCCAAGGCGGGCGAAACCAAAAACTTGCTTAATATCGAAACGAATGGTAAGCCGGTAACTATTTCCGGTTTCACATTCCAGAACCAGAGTGGCGTGGGAGTAAATGCGAAGATCAATTTGTCTACCAATAATGAAGGAAGTCTTTTAATGGTACACAATAGTGCCTTTAGAAAGAACAAGGGAACCGGTATGGCAGTTGACAATAATGCTGCGACAAAAGATAACGGATCCGGCATAAAGATGTGGAACGTATTGTTTGCTGACGGAGAAGGAAATGGTCTTGAAATCAAGAATTCCCAATCAGCAGACATAACAAATGCTACGTTTGCCAACAATAAAGGAAGAGCTATTAAAGGAACAAATAGCGTGTATAATTCCTTGACTTGGAACAATGGAGACAACACCATTAGAGATACAGAACAAAAGAACAAGGATAATTGGGACGTTGCTTTCCCTGCAAACACAAAGAATGGAGATGTACTGAACGGTCCTAATTTTGTAGATCCAGGAAATGGCGATTACAGAATTCGACCTAGTCTCAAGCTACTTGACCAAGGAAACAAAGACAAGCATCTCCAAAATATTAATTTAAGCTCAGAAAAGGACTTGGCTAATAGCCCTCGTCTGATTGGTGACAACATAGATATCGGTGCATACGAGTGCGACACGAAGATGATTCAGATTATCTATGTTAAAGAAAGTTCTGCTGTTGCAGGAACAGGTGAAAGCTGGGATAACCCAACCAACGACCTGCAAGGCGCCATCAACCTGGCTGAGCTTTATGCCAACAAGAATGAAGGTGAATATGGCTACGTCTTCGTGGATAGATATCTGAAGGCTGATAACGTGAACATCAGCATGCCAGGCGTCAAGATGTTTGGTTCGATGCGCGAAGAAAAAAGTTCTAAAACAGGGACAGAAGCTATCGTAAAGGATCTCCTTACTCAGAGAAAAGGAATCATTGAGTCTGCCAGTCAGTCTGCCATCAATGGACTGACACTCAACAGCGGAACTACAGATACCAGAATGTGTATTGTAGATGGTTTCAAGGTTTCGGGCAACGTCAGTCTCCAAGGCAAAAGCATGCTCTCTACCTCTATCCTCGATGCAAAAGCAAAGGTAACAGGCGATGCAAGTGGTTTGCTCTACAACAGTCTGGCATTAGGAAGCGTGGAGAATGTGAACTCTATCAATGTAACTGCTTCTGGCGCATTACCATCAACAACGGGTAGTGCTGCCAACAGAACATCTGTAATCACCTATAATAAATATGTGAAAGATGACTACTGGAAGTACCAGCTTGACGAGACATCTGGCGACATCAACGCCAACACAGATGTAAGCAAAACCAAAGGATGCATCGACATGGTGATGCACAACCATGACCTTGCCGGCAACAAGCGCATCAGAGACAACGTTGACAACGGATGTTTCGAGACTTGGTATCTGACAAACGATGCTACAGCAAACCAGGACGATTATCCTCATGGTAAATCTGTGGTCTATGTCATGGCAAAAGACCAGGAGCTGAAACTCGACAACACATTCTACACAGATACGAATCCGTTCAGCCCAGGCTTCCTGCTCTTGAAGCACCACGCCGGTTTAAGAGGCAACAACAGTTATGTAAACCTCACCAACTTTGCTGTGGAAAGAAACCTGAAGGCTGGAACCAACTTCTTCTCCATGCCTTTCAAGGCTACCAATATGGAGGTTGAGGGCACAAATAATCCTGCTGACGGTAGTGTAATCGCCTACTACTATAATGCTGCAACCCGTGCCAAATACGACTATAAGTTTGAGAAAAGCGAGAGTAAAGCATGGGTAAAGGGCGTAGACAACCAGCGAAACTTTACCGCAGGTTTCAGAATGGATGCAAAAGTCGACAAGACCGTCCGTTTCTATGGAATCAGTTACACCGAGAAAGATGGTAGGACCAACAGGAGTCTGCTGGATAAGATTACCCTGGTACAGAACAATAACCAGCAGCCATGGTCAGACAGTAATGGTGGCGGTTTGAAGTTCACCCACAAGGAGAACATGGGCTGGAACCTCTTCGGTTCTCCTTATCTCTGCGCCATGAACTATAGCGATATGGAATATGGCAGAGTCATCTACCAATGCGAAGAAAACGGCAGCTACAAGGCTATCAATACCTATGATTCAGACACGGGTGTTTCAACGGCTGGCTACATCCCTGCAATGGATGCCGTGTTTACGCAGACTGCCACTTTGGATAATTCAGAAAGCGTGATAGTAGAACATTCGGAAGCAAGGGCAACAACAGCCTATAAAGCAACCCGAGCCCTCGACATCGCCATCACACAGAGCAACAGAAACAGCCGAGCCGGCAACAGCACTCCTGTAGATGACCAACTCCAGTTGAATACAGTTCCTGCCTACGAAGCAAAAAGCGACTTTGATATGGGAAGCGATGGAGTGAAATGGATGACGAACCAGAATGCTCAGATCTATGCTATGCGCAATGGTGGACGCTACTCACTCCTCTCTGCGGTCAGCATTGATGCAGAACAGACCATCGGAATCAGTCTGCCGGAGACGGGTGAATACAGCATCAGCATCCCTGAAGATTGCGACGCCAGCGAATATGAAACCGTTTGGCTGAAGGACAAGGAAACCGGAAAGGCGGTAGATCTGAAGGATGGCAGTTATCCATTCTATGCTGCCCAAACAGGTGAGATGAACAACCGCTTCAATATCAGTTTCAACCGCAAGGAGACTGACATGAAGTCAGACATCACCATTGTTTCTAGCGGCAACTATCATATCCAGATAAAGGGTCTGAAACAGAACGACATCATCAGAATATACGGAACCTCAGGTGTCCTGGCACTTCAGAAACAGGCAAAATCTGATACAGAACTGCTTCGCTCACCAGTAAATGGAACTGTAGCCGTAGAGGTAACGCGAGGCGGAAAACAGATAGCCGTAAAGAAGATAGCCCTTAAATAAAGGAATGAATGACGTAAAATTACGGAATAAATGTTAATAAAGCGCAGAGATAATCGCTCGTTTCAATAATTGGCATTATCTTTGCGCTTATTATATTATTCAATAGACTATAAATAACAAAAGAAAATAGAATTATGACAGAAAAAGAAATGTACAATCTGATAAATAGTCAGAACAACCAGCAGAGCAATGGCTTTGCTGTTAATGAGAAAGAGCGAGGTATAAGCGGTGTTTTCTCTGCTTTGATGCGCAAAGTGTATACATGGATGACCTTAGCTCTCCTGATTACGGGCGTTACTGCCTATGGTGTAGCTAGCAGTCCTACCCTGCTGATGACCTTGATGACAAGCCGCGGCTTGCTCTTTGGCTTGATTATCGCAGAGCTCGCCCTGGTATTCATCATTACCGGTGCCCTACAGAGACTCTCCCTGACTACGGCCACCCTACTCTTCATCGTCTACTCGGTTTTGAATGGTGCCATGCTTTCATCCGTATTCGTAGTATATACGATGACCAGTATTGCCAAGGTATTTTTTATTACAGCCGGCACATTCGGAGCAATGGCTTTCTATGGTTACACTACCAAGAAGGATTTGACCTCTTTAGGAAAAATACTCTTCATGGCGCTGATTGGTCTGATTATCGCTACCATAGTAAACATGTTCTTGAAGAGTTCGGGATTTGATTACATTTTGAGTTACGCCGGCGTAGCCATCTTCGTTGGCTTGACCGCTTGGGACAGTCAGAAGATCAAGCAGATGCTCCAGACACAATACGACATGAGCGAGGGCGCACAGAAACTGGCACTCATCGGAGCCTTGACTCTGTATCTCGACTTTATCAATCTCTTCCTCTACTTGCTCCGCATCTTCGGAGGCAGTAACAAGGAATAATGAAAACGAGAATCGGGAATAAAGTAAAAAAACAAAGAATAACATACATAACGAGAAAGGTTGGCTTGCCCTCAACGGGTTGGCCAACCTTTATTTTTTAATTCCTAGAAAAAGTAAATGCTAGAGTTATATTCTCTTCAAAAAGTTCTATGGTGCAAAGATAGAAAAAAAATTGAGAACCATGGTTTCAAAATAGCAAAAATAAGTTTCAAATGGACAAAAAGTGTCTTTTGACATTTTTCAGTGTGCCACTGATTTTTACAAACTACCTATACACCAATAACTTACGCATTTACTCTATATTTATTAGGAGAGCAACCAAAAGAGGCAAAAAATACTCTTCTGAACGTAGAAATAGAATTAAATCCCGATTTGATGGCGATTTCCGGCAAAGGAAAGTTCGTTGACTTCAACAAGTTCTCAGCATACTGTATACGATAAGAATTCACATAATCATAAAACGTCTGCCCATTCTGCCGGTTAAAATAGCGACTCAGATAAGTACGGTTCGTACCTACAGCCAGCGCTACATCTGACAATTTCAGTTTCGGATTGAGATAGATTTTATCTTCCTCGAACAACCGCTGCACCTCAGCAGCCATCCCCGAAACATCTACTTCGTTCTGCTCTAACGGTACAATTTCAATATCGCTCAACTCTTCTATCACTGACTCATGCCTATAAACAAAATAATCTATCAGCATCCATAGTATCAGAGAGCTTACCATATAGATATTGTCGTAATCCACATTAATAACGAAACAGCTCAGCGTCCATAAAAACAGAATCAGGAAGAAGGTATTGAGAATGGCAAGAAGCCAATTCAGATTAATATTTTCCTGATAAGAAAAGCGCTCTTTCAGCTGGCGGTGATACCTCCGAATCATAAAGATAAGCAATATAAAGGTAGAGCTTCCATAAATGGCTCCCCAGACAAAAAGCACATAAAACCAGATGATATTACGGGTAAAAATATAGAACACCGGCAACAAGAGAAAAGGCAATTCCAGCATAAAAGCTTTCAGCCATCTGAACCAGCCCGGCTTCACCAGTTCCATCAACACAAAGCTGTAGAACGGAATAATCATCATATCCAACGAAGACGTAAGATACCACGCATGCTCGTTGTCAAAACCATAAATCAGAAAGAAAACCATGTCCTTTACCAACTGCAGGTCGACCACAATCATGAGCCACATAATCATCCGAAAGAGCATCTCCTTTCCTTTTCTCCAAAACAGGAAAGCCATCATGGAGAAGAACATCATGCTCATACCATAAATAAAACTCGTTACCGAATCCATGTCTACTTTCTATATAAATAAACAAAAAGGCACACCTATGGAGAGATATTCTAACATTCCAAAGGTGTGCCATGATATAAATTAATGCCTTATATATAATAAGGTGTAGTATTAAATGAAATAACCTAATTAGTCGATTTCCTCATCGGCCTCGTAACCTCCCATCTCACGGATAGCATTCTTCAGCATCGTATACTGCTGGTAGAGATGGTTTACAGGCTCTTCACCCTTAGTATAATCGTGCATAGGTGCCTTAAGGAAGAAACTCAAGAAACGCTGGATTCCGAAACGGCCTGCACGAGCAGCAAGATCGCTCAACAATGTAAGGTCGAGCAGCAATGGAGCAGCAAGGATTGAGTCACGGCAGAGGAAGTTAATCTTAATCTGCATTGGGTAACCCATCCAGCCGAAGATATCGATATTATCCCAACCCTCCTTGTTATCGTTGCGAGGTGGATAATAGTTGATACGTACCTTATGATAGTACTGGGTATCTTCATCGTTACCATGACCATAGAGATCTGGCTGAGCTTCTGGTTTCAGGATTGTCTCAAGAGTAGAGAGTTTACTTACCTCCTTGGTATGGAAATTAGCAGGTTCATCGAGAACGAGACCATCACGGTTGCCGAGAATATTGGTAGAGAACCAGCCATTCAAGCCGAGACAACGGGTACCGATGATAGGAGCGAAACCACTCTTGACAAGAGTCTGGCCTGTCTTGAAGTCCTTACCGGCGATAGGCATCTTGGTCTTCTCTGCGAGTTCCCACATAGCAGGAATATCAACAGTTGTATTAGGAGCACCCATGATGAAAGGAGCACCCTCTGTCAAAGCAGCATAAGCGTAGCACATGGATGGAGCTACATGCTGGCGGTCGTCAGCCTTCATTGCAGCCTCAAGTGCTGCCAATGTACCATGAATCTCCATATCTACAGGAACGTAGATTTCGGTAGATGCTGCCCAGATGACAACGATACGGGCACAACCGTTCTTCTCCTTGAAGTCGCGGATATCCTGACGAAGAGCCTCTACCATCTCCCAGCGGGTCTTGCAATCTTTCACATTGTCGCCATCAAGACGCTTTGCATAGTTCTTGTCGAAAGCAGCCTTCATTGGTACTACCTTCTCCAACTCCTCGCGTACAGGATTGATATCTTTCTCCTTCAATACCTCAGCATACATAGCTGCCTGATAAGCATTCTGCGGATAAACATCCCAAGTACCGAATACGATATCATTAAGGTCTGCAAGTGGAACGATGTCCTTATAGTGCAAATATTTCTTGTCTGCACCCTTGCCGACACGAATCTTGTCGTACTGAGTCATTGAACCTACTGGCTTTGCAAGTCCCTTACGAGTCATGAAAACACCGGTCATGAAGGTAGTAGCTACTGCGCCACAACCAACAACCAAGATACCCAGCTTACCTTCTGCTGGTTTAACATTCATTTTTTCCATCTTCTAAAGGTTTATTTTATATTAAGTTGATTATAATCTAAGAATTGTGTCTGCAAAGATAACAAAAACTAATTGAACCGATGCGGTTTCCGTAGACTTTTTTTCAATAATTTACAATAATTAGCTTAAAATGGATAAAAAGGCTATTCTGCATCAAAAGCCTTGTGTAGAATATTTGTATAAAAGAAGACAATACATGCATATTTATTCCACATTTATGCATAACGAAAGACAAAATAATGTTATTTTATGCATTTTTCTTTCATTTTATTTGGTTATTTGCAAAATATATTGTAATTTTGCAGCCGTTAAACGAATAAAAATACAGCATATGAAGGCAAAGAACAGCAGATTGGAAACTTTGAAGATGCTTATATCAAGTCAGGAGTTAAGTTCGCAAGACCAACTTTTGGAGGCTCTTCACAAAGAAGGCTTTAAGATTACGCAAGCTACATTGAGCCGTGACTTAAAACTGCTCAAGGTAGCAAAGGCAGCATCTTCAAGTGGAAAATATGCGTATGTCCTGCCCAACGATACATTATATAAGAGAGTATCAAACCATATTCCAGTGAGCAAGATGATGGTGAATACCGGATTTCAATCAATCAACTTCTCCGGGAACATGGTCGTGATCAAGACCCGTCCGGGATATGCAAGCAGCATTGCCTATAACATAGACAATAGTGATATTTCTCAAATTCTTGGAACCATCGCCGGTGACGACACTATCTTTCTTGTTAAAAAGAAAGGTACCACAGAAGAGGAAATCATCAATGCACTAGCAGAGGTAATTCCAGACGTTCACCATAAATATGTATAAGGTAGTTGCATTTTTATGCAAAACATACACCTTATTATATATAAAGAAAGAAAATTAAAACAAAAACATTTTAAGATAGAAGAGAAAAAATGGAAGAAGCAGAAGTTAAAGTAATGGTGGCTGACGAAAGTCACATCAAGTACATCGACACCATTCTGACTACAATTGCAGAAGCTGCAAAGAAGCGTGGTTCTGGTATCGCCAAGCGTTCACCAGAGTATGTTGCCACCAAAATGCGCGAAGCCAAGGCGGTCATCGCTCTCCAGGGCGAAAAGTTCGCAGGTTTCAGCTACATCGAAACATGGGGCAACAAGCACTATGTTACCACATCAGGTTTGATCGTTCACCCAGACTTCCGTGGTATGGGACTGGCTAAACGCATCAAGAACCTGACCTTTACGCTTGCCCGACAGCGATGGCCTCATGCCAAGATTTTCTCTTTGACATCCGGTTCGGCTGTCATGAAGATGAACACCCAGCTGGGTTATCTTCCTGTTACCTTCGCCGACCTGACCGATGACGAGTCATTCTGGCGTGGTTGCGAGGGTTGCATCAACGTGGATGTCCTCCATCGTACCAACCGCAAATACTGCATCTGCACCGCCATGCTCTTCGACCCAGAGGAGCATCTGCCTATCAAGCTTCCTCAGGAAGTGATTGAGAGAATCCGCAAGATTGACGGTCCATCTGCAGAAATTTAAATCCTTACATATAATTTAAGGTGTTGGCAAGAATGCCATCTAAACATTTTCACCACATATTAAACATAAAATAAAATGGCAAATAAAAAAGTTGTAGTCGCTTTCAGCGGCGGTCTCGATACATCATACACAGTAATGAAGTTGACCCAGGATGGCTGGGATGTTTATGCAGCATGCGCTAACACAGGTGGTTTCTCTGCCGAGCAGTTGAAGACCAACGAGGAGAACGCATATAAGTTGGGTGCCAAGGCATACGTCACTCTCGACGTTACCCACGAGTATTACGAGAAATCATTGAAATACATGATTTTCGGTAATGTGCTCCGCAACAACTGCTACCCTATCTCAGTATCTTCTGAGCGTATCTTCCAGGCTATCGCCATCGCACGTTACGCCAAGGAGATTGGTGCTGACGCCATCGCTCACGGAAGTACAGGTGCCGGCAACGACCAGATTCGTTTCGACATGACCTTCCTGGTAATGGCTCCTGGTGTAGAGATCATCACATTGACTCGTGACAAGGCACTTTCTCGTAAGGAGGAGGTTGACTACCTGAATGAGCACGGCTTCTTTGCAGACTTCACCAAGTTGAAGTATTCTTATAACGTAGGTATCTGGGGAACCAGTATCTGTGGTGGTGAGATTCTCGACCCAACCCAGGGTCTTCCTGAGGAGGCTTACCTGAAGCACGTTACTGCCAAGGAAGAAGAGGCTGAACTGAAGATTACCTTCGAGAAGGGTGAGATCGTGGCTGTCAACGGCGAGAAGTTTGATGATAAGATTGCTGCCATCCAGAAGATTGAGGAGATTGGTGCTTCTTACGCTATCGGTCGCGACTGCAACGTGGGTGACACCATCATCGGTATCAAGGGTCGTGTAGGTTTCGAGGCTGCAGCTCCTAAGCTCATCATCGAGGCTCACCGCCTGTTGGAGAAGAGCACATTGAGCAAGTGGCAGCAGTATTGGAAGGATCAGGTAGGCAACTGGTACGGAATGTTCCTCCACGAGAGCCAGTACCTGGAGCCAGTAATGCCGGATATCGAGGCTATGCTGACTTCTTCTCAGCGCAACGTAAACGGTACAGCCATCTTGAAGCTCCGTCCATTTAGCTTCCAGACTGTTGGTGTCGATTCACCAGACGATTTGACCAAGTCTAAGCTCGGTGAGTATGGTGAGATGCAGCACGGTTGGACAGCCGAGGATGCGAAGGGCTTCATCAAGGTAAGCTCTACCCCACTTCGTGTTTATTATGGTATGCACCCTAACGAGGAAAGATAATATGGTAAAAGTAGGTATTTTAGGAGCAGCTGGTTATACAGGAGGTGAGTTGATTCGCCTCCTTATCAACCACCCAGAGGCAGAGATTGTATTCGCCAACAGCGAGAGTAACGCCGGCAACCTGGTGGCTGAGGTTCACGAGGGATTGTATGGCGAGACCGACTTGAAGTTTACCGCCGAGATGCCTTTCGACCAGGTGGATGTTATCTTCTTCTGCTTCGGCCATGGCAAGAGCGAGGCGTTCCTGAAGGAGCACAATGTTCCGGAGAACGTGAAGATTATCGACCTGGCACAGGACTTCCGTCTTGCCCCAGAGACTGTGGTTGCCACCCAGCAGCCAACCCCAGCCGCTCACGATTTCGTATATGGTCTTCCAGAAATAAATGAATCAAAAATAGCCGTAGCTCAGCACGTGGCAAACCCAGGTTGTTTTGCAACCTGCATTCAACTTGGTTTGTTGCCTGCTGCTAAGATGGGCCTCATCAACAGCGATGTATCTGTCAACGCCATTACCGGCAGCACCGGCGCAGGTCAGAAGCCAGGCGCCACTACCCATTTCTCATGGCGCAACAACAACATGAGCATCTACAAGGCATTCAACCATCAGCACGTGCCAGAGATTCGTCAGAGTCTGAAGCAGACACAGGGTTATCTCGATGCAGCCATCGACTTCATCCCTTACCGTGGCGACTTCGCCCGTGGCATCTTCGCAACAGAAGTGGTGAAGACCGATAAGCCAATCGAGGAAATCGTAGCAGGTTACAAGGAGTTCTACAAGGATGCCAAGTTCACCCACTATGTGGATAAGGCAATCGACCTGAAGCAGGTGGTGAATACCAACAAGTGCCTGATTCATGTGGATAAGTATGGCGATAAGCTCCTGATTACTTCCTGCATCGACAATCTTCTGAAGGGTGCCGTAGGTCAGGCTGTTCAGAACATGAACATCATGTTTGGTCTCGACCAGACAGCAGGTTTGAAACTCAAGCCATCAGCATTTTAGATAAAAGAATTCGGAAGAACGGATGAAAAATCATTCGTTCTTCTATCATAAAAAATAGTTTGTAATAAGATAACTCTATGAGTTGTCTTTCTTAAAACATAGATTTAACATGAAACTTTACGACGTATTTCCTCTTTTCGATATTAATATTGTAAAAGGTAAGGGCTGCAAGGTATGGGACGACAAGGGTCAGGAATATCTCGACCTTTATGGCGGTCATGCCGTTATCAGCATCGGTCATTGCCATCCTCACTATGTGGAGATGCTCACCAACCAGTTGAACAACCTGGGTTTCTATTCCAACTCTGTCATCAACAAGTTGCAGGTGAAACTCGCTGAGCGTCTGGGCAAGGCTAGCGGTTATGAAGATTATCAGTTCTTCCTCATCAACTCTGGTGCCGAGGCAAATGAGAATGCCTTGAAGCTGGCTTCATTCACCAACGGAAGAACCCGCGTGCTTTCTATAGAGAAGGCTTTCCACGGCAGAACATCTCTTGCCGTAGAGGTAACAAATAATCCTAAGATCATCGCTCCTATCAATGACAATGGTCACGTAACCTATCTTCCTATCAACGATTTGGAGGCTTGGGAGAAGGAACTTGCCAAGGGCGATGTCTGCGCATGTATCATCGAGGCGATTCAGGGCGTAGGTGGTTGCAACATGGTAACTCCTGAATTTGCCCAGGGCTTGCAGGCTGCCTGCAAGAAATACGGCACCTTCCTGATTTGCGATGAAATCCAGTGCGGTTATGGCAGAAGCGGTAAGTTCTTTGCTCACCAGTGGTTGGGCATCAAGCCAGATCTCATCACCGTAGCCAAGGGTATCGGCAATGGTTTCCCTATGGGTGGCGTGTTGATTTCTCCAGAGTTTACTCCTGTATATGGTCAGCTGGGTACTACCTTCGGTGGCAACCATCTGGCATGTACTGCCGCTCTCGCCGTTCTCGATGTATTCGAGAAGGAGAACCTGGTACAGAATGCGCATGAGGTTGGCGAATATCTCATCGCCCAGCTGAAGGAGTTGCAGAAGCGCAACAGTCACATCACAGAGGTTCGTGGCCGTGGTTTAATGGTTGGAGCCGTACTCGATATTCCTCACAAGGAAGTTCGCAGCAAGCTCATCCACGAGCAGCACTGCTTCACCGGTTGCGCCGGCACCAACATCCTTCGCATCCTCCCTCCATTGGTATTGACCAAGGAAAATGTAGATGACTTCATCGGAAGATTGGAAACCGTATTAAAAGAAGTATAAACCCATTGAGATAAGAATATAAAGAAAACTCAACCCATAAAAGAAATAGGAATCACTCCTATCGTGAGCAGCAAGCCCTTTGCGGTTTGCTGCTTTTTTGTTCCCCTTATAGGAAATCATCTTAAATGTCTCTACTTTCGAATAAAAGTAATAAAAGATATTTATAGTCGATTCAGCTCTGCATTACCGGCACCAGTTCCCTTGTACTTACTACGTGTGGTATTGAACTTATAGCGAAGGGTGAGTTGCAGGTCTCTCGTACCTCGCTTAGATACTTGCAGGAGTTCCATCTTCTGATTATAGAGCAGGTCGGCATCCCAACATTTATAAAGCAGGTCGTTGCCTTTTATTTCCAAGGTAAGGGCATCCTTTAGGAATGACTTGCTGATGCTGACATCCAGTACATGCTGCTCTTTGGCAAGAAATACGTTCATCGTGTTACCCTTGCTCTGATAGCGATAATCCACGTTAAGGGTGATGCCGCATGGCAAGGAGAAGGCATTGTTGAAGTTGCCCATGAAGATAGGACGATTCAAGCGATAAGATGCCACATCAGTATGGAGGGTGAACCAGGGTTTCTGCATGCCCAAGTTGATTTGCGGCGCCCAAATGCCTATCTTTGGAGCGGCACTGATGTAGGCGGTCATGCTCTTGAGACTCTTCACGTTCTTACGACTTATCATGGTAATAGCTTCGTCCTCAGGAATTTGCTCCGCCCAATAGATGATGGCATTGCGAGAGTCCTTGTAGTTGACCATAAACTGGATGAACTTCCATACACCGGATAATTCCACACTGTGATTGGTTTCGTTGTCGAGATAAGGATTACCTGTTTGGCGAGTAAATCGATTCATATAAGATACATTGTTGCTCAGTTGACTATATGAAGGACGAGAGGTCTTTACCGAATAGCTCAACTGTGCCATTACCTTACCTATCTTCGCACCATAGCTGATGGTAGGAAAGAGGTTGCGGAAGGAGCGACTCTGCTCGGGCTGATAGATGCCTGCATCATAATACTTGAATCTTACATACTCGTATCGCAATCCTGCCGTGATGTTTCCTATCGGGGTGAGGCGCGCATATTGGATGAATGGACTTGCCGTCTGCTCCTCCAACTTGCTATAAGAGTTGGCGAGGAGGTCGGTGCGATTCACTTCGTAGTCATCGTTACGATGGGTATGGATATACTCTGCTCCATAGGAGAGATTACCGCCTAAAAGAGGAGAGGTAATTACGAGTTTGGTGGCTACCATCTTGTTGCTCACACGATTCTTGGAGTTGATGTTACGAGAATCGTGCTCCTGGCTCTGTTCATCGCTATAGGCATAAGCCCTGTTTGTACTGAAATAGAGGTCGGTATTCAAATCAATAGTGGTCTTGCCCCAAATGCCGTTGTAGTAGGCATTCAATTGATGGCTAGGGTTGTTCTTGTCGACCGTCAGACCATCGGTTTTGATATAGTCGTAAAACTTACCGTCGGCTGTCACCTGACTATCGAAAAAATCTTTTGAGCGAGAATAGCCTGGCGAGGTCAAGGTGTATCTCGCACCAATGGAATGATTGGCATTGAAATCATAGCTAAAACCACTGATAAGACGGTGCGATTCTATGCGGCCTGTTACTTCGTTGTTGTTATGCTGTTGCCAAAGCGTATCAACATGTACAGTCTGTTTGTAGGAGGCCTTTTGCATCCATGTTGCATCAGAGAACTTATAAGTGGCAAAGAGATTCAGTCCATTATGACGATAGTTCATGTTAACCTGTTGGATGGTATTGTCATGCTTATTGTACCAATACACAGAGCGAGTATCAAAGCCGAAGCCTTCGCCTTTCTTCTTGATGGTTTTGATTTTGATTACCGCATTTACCGAAGCATCGTAGGTAGCTCCAGGATTCTGGATGACTTCCACACTCTTGATGTCGGAAGATTTGATGTTATCCAACTCACTGATGTCTTGCATCTTCCTGCCGTTGATATATATAATAGGTGTACCCTTGCCAATCACCTCATATCCATCTTTCTTCTTCACGATGCTCGGCACATGCTTCAATACATCTTCAGCCGTACCCATCTTGCTAAGCACGGTTCCTGCCACATTGGTCAGCAGTCCTTCGTGGGTTTTCTTATATTGAGGAAGATGAGCTTTCACCACCACTTCGCCAAGTTCTTTGGAGAACTTATCAAATAGGGTCGTGTCGGAAATCTGTTCACCATTGATGTTCTGTGCCATCATCTGTGTTATGGTAATGCCACAGAAGGATGCTACTAACGCAAGTCTTTTCATTGTCTTATTATTCTTTATGTTGTTACTATTCTTATTTGTTGCAAAATAGCAAGGCAACGGCTATGCCAAAAACATAAACAACTGATTATCAGAATATATAGAAAAAAGGCCATAAGATGACCTGTCTAAATACTTGACACTGCTGTCTAGTTATTAGACAGAAAAGCCATCAAAAAGGTTACGATGCGACACCATCTCCTTCATATACTCATGGTATTTTCACTTATTTTCCTACATTTCGCAAGCAATTTGTCGCATAACTCAGAAATTTTCCATCCCTTGGCCTACGCTCATGCCGAAGGAACTCCTTCAGGCGCATTGTCAGAACAACCGGCCGTGATATAACTTTACAGATTAAGATATAGCGAAAATATCTCTTAAGGGAAAATTTTCAATCTCTTCTTTCCCCATTATATGGGTGTTTCTTCTTGATTGTCTATTTCTAGAATATCATTTACATAGTTTCATCTCCATCATCTATAAGATAGGCAAGTACAAGGAAAAGAGAACCAAGGACGTAGATACTTCCAGAATGGGAGTAAACTAGCGAATTTCTTAAAAAATCGTCAGTAAACAAGCGTACTTTCTTAAAAAATCGTCTACAAACTGCTCTTTTTTCTGATAAAAGTAGTATCTTTGCACCGTAATTGCATTTTAACTATAAGACGACAATGAAAATAACAATTATCGGAGCAGGTGCTATGGGCGGTGCCATGGCTGAAGGACTCTTGCAGAGCGAGAAGTTCACTCCATCAGATATTACGGTATCTGACCATAACCAACCAGTATTGGATCACTTCGCAAGCGAAGGAGCCAGTGTAACCCTCGACAACCAGTTGGCTTGCCACGGCGCAGACATCATTTGCGTAGTAGTAAAACCTTGGTGCGTGGAGAAGACATTGAAGGGAATCAAGGATGCACTCAACTACAAGAGTCAGAAACTCGTAGTGGTAGCAGCCGGTGTGCCATCAGCCAACATCAAGGAGTGGCTGGACAAGGATGGTATCACCCCAACCTTCTTCCTCGTGATGCCAAACATCGCCATCGCCTACAAGCAGTCGATGACCTTCATCACCCCTGTAGATGCATCTGCTACAGAAATCCAGCAGATTACAGAAATCTTTGATGAATTGGGCGAAAGCCTCATCATGGAAGAACGTCTCTTCCCAGCAGCTACCGCTATGTCGTGTGCCATCGCTTACGCCATGCGCTATGTAAGAGCCAATGTAGAAGGCGGCGTAGAGATGGGCTTCAAGGCAAAGGATGCCCAGAAGATTGTCTTGCAGACCATCAAGGGTGCCGTAGAACTGCTTCAGGAAACAGGCGAACACCCAGAGGCTGCCATTGATAAAGTAACAACTCCTGGCGGCTGCACCATCAAGGGCTTGAATACCATGGAACAAGGCGGCTTTACCAGCGCAGTGATCAATGGTTTATTGGCAGGAAAAAAATAAGAAAATGATACAATGAATGCTGCACAGATTACTTTGATTTGTGCAGCATTTTCGTTTTATAAGCACAAAGAGTTATAAAAACGAAAGTTTTTTGAGCCGTTTTAAATATTTTTCGTATCTTTGCGCTTACATTTCGAAATTGCCCATCAGCAACTGTTCGATGTATTATCAAGCAAACAATAAAAAGAATATTTTATGGACGAAGCAATCAAACAAATCGGTGAAAGGCTGAAAGGTCTCCGCGAGGTTCTCAATATTCCTGCCGAGGAAATTGCAGAACTGTGCGAAATCAGTCTTGATCATTACCTCAAGATAGAATCCGGTGAGGCGGATCCTTCTGTTTATCGCCTGTCAAAAATCTCTAAGCGATACGGCATCGACCTCGACGTATTGCTCTTCGGCGAGGAACCTCGCATGAAGGGATACTACGTTACCCGCAAGGGACAGGGACCGGAGATAGACCGCAACAACCAGTATAAATACCAGAGCCTTGCCGTAGGATTCAAGGATAGAAAGGTGAATCCGTTCATGGTACAGGTGGATCCGTTGCCAGGCGACAAGAAACCAAACAAGAACGGACACGACGGGCAGGAATATGATTATGTGATTGAGGGACAGCTCGAAGTAACCATCGAAGAAAAGGTGATGGTGCTGAATCCAGGCGACAGCATCTACTTCGACAGTAGAAAGTCGCATTGTTTCCGCTCACTCAACAATGAGCCAGCCAAGTTCCTTTGTATAATTATCTAGAAGAGTAACTATGATCGAGAGATTTCTAAAACAGACAAAATTCACTTCAGAGCAAGACTTCAAGGAGCATCTGGAGTTTATCATACCAGAAGATTTCAACTTTGCCTACGACGTGATGGACGAATGGGCAAAGATCAAGCCAGACCACGTGGCGCTGCTTTGGGCAAGTGAACGTGGCGAAGAAATCCGTTTTACATACAAGGACCTGAAGGAGCAGAGCGACAAGGCTGCTGCTTACTTCCAGAGTCTCGGCATCGGTCACGATGATAAGGTGATGCTGATTCTGAAGCGTCACTATCAGTGGTGGCTCGCCATGCTCGGTCTCCACAAGTTGGGCGCCGTAGCCATCCCTGCCACCCACATGCTTACCAAACACGACATCGTTTACCGCAACAATGCAGCAAGCGTGAAGGCTATCATCTGCTGCGGCGATGATTACGTGGTAGAGCAGGTTAATCAGGCAATGCCAGAGAGTCCGACTGTCAAGACATTGATTAGTATCGGTCCGGATATCCCAGAAGGTTTCCACGACTGGATGAAGGAATGGAACGAATGTGCTCCTTTTGTTCGCCCAGAACATGTAAACTCTAATGAGGATACCCTGCTGATGTACTTCACATCGGGAACCACTGGCGAGCCAAAGATGGTGGCACACGATCACCTCTATGCCCTCGGTCATCTGACCACGGGTGTATATTGGCACAATCTCCACGAGAACTCCATCCATCTTACCGTAGCCGATACCGGTTGGGGTAAGGCTGTATGGGGTAAGCTCTACGGACAATGGTTTGCCGGAGCCACCGTCTTCGTCTTCGATCACGAGAAGTTTACGGCAGATAAGATCATGCGCCAGATTGAGAAGTATCATATCACCTCTTTCTGTGCCCCTCCTACCATCTACCGCTTCATGATTCAGGAAGATTTCTCCAAATATGACCTCAGCAGTCTTGAATACTGCACCACAGCGGGTGAGGCAATGAACCCATCCGTGGCAGAGACCTTCCAGAAACTTACTGGTGTTCAGATTTACGAGGGCTTCGGACAGACAGAGACCACGATGACACTCGGAACCTTCCCTTGGATCAAGCCAAAGCCAGGAAGCATGGGCAAGCCAAATCCACAATATGATGTTCACATCCTCCGTCCAGACATGACGGAATGCGAAGATGGTGAAAAAGGTGAGATTTGCATCCGCATCGGCGATGACAAGCCTATCGGCCTCTTCAAATATTACTATCGTGATGAGAAGCAGACCAAATCGGTTTGGCATGATGGTTACTATCACACGGGCGATATGGCTTGGCGTGATGAGGAAGGCTACTTCTGGTTTGAGGGCAGAATCGACGATGTGATCAAGAGTTCGGGCTACCGTATCGGTCCTTTCGAGGTAGAGAATGCCCTGATGACACATCCTGCCGTAGTAGAGTGCGCCATCACCGGTGTGCCAGACCCAATCCGCGGTATGGTTGTCAAGGCAACCGTCGTACTGAAGGATGAATACAAGAGTATGGCAGGTCCAGACCTCATCAAGAAGCTGCAGGATCATGTGAAGCACGAGACTGCTCCTTATAAATATCCTCGCATCATCGAATTCGTAGATGAACTGCCAAAGACCATCTCGGGCAAGATTCGAAGAGTAGAGATTCGAGAAAAAGACAATAAAAAGAAATAATGATTGAAGGGGCAAGGAATTTGAAGCAACAGATTCCTTGCTCCAAATAAATATCGGCATAAAATGGGAAAAAGAATCGTAGTAAAGGTGGGCAGCAACGTGCTGACCCGAGAAGACGGAAAACTGGATGTAACGAGAATGTCGGCGATTGTGGATCAGATTGTCTGGCTCAGAAAGCACGACTATGAGGTGATTCTGGTTTCTTCTGGAGCCGTGGCTGCCGGAAGAGCCGAACTGCATGTTGACCATCATTTGGACAGCGTGGAGCAACGCCAGCTGTTCTCTGCCATCGGACAGGTGAAACTCGTTGGTCTCTATTACAACCTTTTCCGTGAATACAATATAAAGATTGGTCAGGTATTGACCATGAAGGAGAATTTCGGTGCCGAAGAGCAGTACAAGAACCAGGAGGCCTGCATGCAGGTGATGCTGGAAAACAACGTGCTCCCTATCGTCAACGAGAACGATACCGTATGCATCACCGAGCTGATGTTTACAGATAACGATGAGTTGTCTGGCTTGATTGCCAAGATGATGAATGCCGACACATTGATTCTATTAAGTAATGTGGATGGCATCTACAATGGTGACCCAAACGAGCCTACCACCCGCATTATCCCATCGGTTTATTACGACCGCGACATCAGTGAGTACATCCTTGCCAGCAAGAGCAGTCACGGCAGAGGCGGCATGACATCGAAAGTAAAGACCGCTCACGACGTAGCCAATGCCGGCATCAAGGTAATCATCGCCAACGGCAATACGCCAAACATCCTCATTAATCTGAAGGAGCATCCGATGGAGACCCTTCATACTGAGTTTGTGGCAAGACCGCTAAACAAGTAAAATCATTAGGGATAAGAAATACAGAAACCTAAAAAAGCAGCAAGCCTATTTATAGACTTTGCTGCTTTTCGTTTTTATTATGAATAGTTGATACGTTATTCCAATACCAATACGTGGCTCGTTCCATCGGTCTGGCTGAATACATTCAAACCGACCTTCATCAGATAGTCACCGCTGTACTGCTTGCCATTGCACTCCAAATCAGATTCCTTGCCAGGCATCAGATTGGTCTCCTTTACGGTATAAACCTTATCGGCATCCAATCCCTGCATCTTCACATTCATCACAGGCTCCTTGTAGCGTGGATGCAAGTCGTATGCAAAGAGAACGGCACGCTGCTTGTCCTTACTTACATAGTTAATGGCACAGTGGTTGCCTTCGTAAGGAGAAACCAGGCGATACTGGTCGCCCTCAAGAATCATCGGCTTCATGCTATCGTAGTTCTTAACAGCATTCTGCACAAACTTGTAGTCATCACCTGAAAGCGACTTGAGGTCGATATCAAAGCCCAACTTACATGAACTGCAAACATCGGTGCGGAACTTCACACTGGTATTCTTGTTCCAATTGGTTACATGCGAACCCATGGTCTTGGCTGGGAAGAACTTTGACAGGCTCCACTGGATGTAGAGGCGCTCGTATGGATCAGTATCGTCTGAACACCAGAACTCAGTGAAATACTTAAGCATCTCATAATCCATTCTGCCGCCACCACCTGAGCAAAGCATCATCGGCAACTTAGGATACTTGTTATGAATACGGGTAAGCACCTTGTAGATACCACGCACATGATCGATATAGAAATTACCCTGATTCTCTTTATGATATGGAGAATAGATGTTGGTAATCACACTGTTGCAATCCCACTTGAAGTAAGCCACATCAGGATTCTCCGTCATGATGCGATCCACGATGCCGAACACATAATCCTGTACCTTAGGATTACTGATATCAAGCACCAGCTGGTTGCGGTAATAATAGGTATCACGCTTTGGCTGCATGATGACCCAGTCGGGATGCTTCTCAAAGAGTTCACTCTTAGGATTCACCATCTCAGGCTCAATCCAAATACCAAACTTTACACCAGCCTTCTTGGCGTCTCTTACCAATCCAGGTATTCCATCAGGCAGCTTGCTCTTGGTAGCCTCCCAGTCGCCGAGACCTGCATGGTCGTCCTTGCGAGGATACTTGTTGGCAAACCAACCATCATCAAGCAAGAACATATCTACACCCAGGTCCTTGGCATCCTTCATCAACTCTGCAAGACTCTGCTGGTTGAAGTCGAAGCCGGTATTCTCCCAGTTGTTCAAGAGCGTAAGGCGATCTTCCATACCCATGTTTACCTGATACTGACGAGCCCAATTGTGCAAATTACGGGAAGCCTCACCGATACCATTATCACTCATGGCAAAGATAAACTCAGGGGTAGTGAACGTCTCACCAGCCTTCAGTTTATAGTTAGAGGCGTATGGATTGATGGCAGGGATAACACGAAGGGCTCCCACGTTATCTACCTCGAAGGTAAAGCGGAAGTTGCCAGGCCATCCGATGGTTCCAAGCATCACCTTGCCCTCATTCTCCTTGGCAGGCTCATCAAATCCCAGTTCAAAGAAAGGCTCCTCCTGCATGGCTGCACGGGTACCCAACTTGGTATCAACAATTTTCTTACCAGCAGTCAACTGGCAAGTTTCAGGTTGGCCTTCCTTAGCCCAGTCGCTATGATAATTGGTAACGAAATACTTGTTTGCCTTGAAATAAAGCATTGTTGAGCTATATCTCCAAAGCGTAACCGGAGCTTTCTCCTTATGAGAGATTTCGCTCCACGCCTTGATGATGTTCTCCTTAGGATAAGCTGCATAGTGGAGCTTCACGGTCAGCGGATACACCTTGTCCTTAAGCGTGATGATGGTCTCAACACCTCCACTGATAGTCTTTTCTTCAGAAGACTGATAATACAAATAGGTAGTCATATTACCATCTGCATGGGTCACTGCCACTGCCGGCTCGAAGAAATCTTCAGCACCAGAGGTTGCATAAACCTCATGACCTCGCTGGCAGACGGAACCATCAGAAGCCGCATATACATCCCACTTCAGATGATTGTAATCTGAAGGATTCTTCAACTTGTCACCCAGATACACTTGGTAGAGGCGACCTTTAGGAGAAACCTGCATCACGAGGTCGGTCTTGTCGGTTGACACTCGGATGGTCTTTTGAGCAGATGCCATGATAGATGTCATGCACATCGCTGCGATAATCATAAATACCTTTTTCATCGTTCTTTGGTTTTTATGTTCCATAGAAAATGTTCGGATTCTAAAGTTCATAATCTTACAGTAGTTTATTCTTAGTTTTACATGATTTCACTTGCTACCGAATGCGATTCGATTGCGGTTGCAAAGTTAAGGAGATTTTTCAGACATTGGCATCATGTGTAGGTTATGAGTAGATAAATATTAGGTTTATTAAGTCTATAACCTTCTAATAATCAAGCTATCAAAGATATTAATACTTTTTAATAGAGTAGATGGTAAAAAGAGAAATAAATGTAGTATCTTTGCAGAAAATACAATTATAAGGCTTTCTTATAGCCTATCAGATAGTAACAATAACAATTAAATAGTTATGAAAGTAGTATTGTGGTTCTTAATGATGTTTATGCCATTAATGGCAAATGCTTCTTCCGTAAACGAGGAACAGCTGTTCCATCGTTTAGACAGTTACATCGCTCAGCGAAGCAAGTTTACCCAAAGAAAAGAAGCGAAACTGCTAAGACTCAAAAAGCAACTATACATGACTTCCGACAAGCGCAGCCAGCTTAGTCTCTATAACCAAATCTACAGGGAGTATTATACCTACCGTTACGACTCTGCCATGACATACGCCAAGAAGGGCTACGAGCTGGCAGCACAACTTCAGGATGATTATTTCATCAACCTGAATAAAATCAATCGTGCGGCAGTGCTGTCAACAGGCGGTTTCTACAGCCAGGCAGAAGACTTAATGCTTGCAATAGACGTGGAGAAAATGTCACCTAAGTTATTGCAATACTATTATTATACCTTGACTTGGGTATATAACTACTGGGAAAATTTCTGCAACAAGTCGGAGTTTCAAGAAGGATTAGAAGCCAAGAAACGTTTTTATTTAGGCAAGACTCTTGAGCATATCGGCAACAAGAAATCCGCTCTTTATTACTATCTTTCAGGAGAGTTTGAATTTCTAAAACAGCGTACAAGCAAAAAAACACTTCAGTTCTACATGAAGGCACTTTCTGCCAGTCCCCTGAACAGCCGTGTGTATGCCTCATCGGCTTATTGCATAGCCCGCTATTATTATGATACCGACCAAAAGGATTTATATGAAAAGTATATTGTAGAAGCAGCCATCTCAGACCAGATATGTCCCCTGAAGGAGAATCTGGCCCTTCAGGAGTTTTCCACCTATCTATATAATAAGGATGCCTCCTATGCAAAGAGGGTTGCCAAATACCTCTATTGCTCCATGGAGGATGCCCAATTCTACAACAACCGTCTCCGCATGGTTGAGATTTCCCGCATTCTTCCCCTTATCACAGAAACAAACCATCAGGCAGAAGTACACAAGAACCGCATTGTAACAGCATCTCTCGTCATCGTGAGTATCCTGTCACTAGGATTCCTTGCCATGGCTTTCTTTGCGTTCAAGATGAACAAGCGTCTAGCCAAGAGCCGTAGGGAGATAAAAAGCCAAAATACACTCTTGGACGAACTGAACCAGAAGCTGCTCAACACCAATAAGCGAAGAGAGACCTATATGCATTTATTTATGGACATCAGTGCCGTATATATCAAGAAACTGGATGATTATCGCAAATTGGTAAGCCGCAAAATCAAGGCAAAACAAACTGCCGATCTTCTGACTGCCATCAACAGCTACAAGCTGGCAGAAGAAGAGGCAGCCAACTTCTATATTCGCTTCGACAAAGCATTCATTGACTTGTATCCGAATTTCGTGGAAGAGTTCAACCAACTGCTGTTGCCAGAAAAGCAGATTGTTCTCCCTGCCCCTAACAGTCTCACCAAGGAACTGCGTATCTATGCACTGATGCGACTGGGAATTACGGATGGTCAGGAACTAGCCACCCTCCTGTTCTATTCTACGCAAACCATCTATAATTACAAGGCAGCCATCAGAAAGCGAGCCAAAGACCTCACCACTTTTGATGCAGCCATCAACCGACTATGCAATGTGATAGGCTAATAAACGGCAGAAAATTGAGAATGTTCCTCAATTTTCTGCCATTTTCTTTTGCCCATTCAAGAAATAGTTGTATCTTTGCCATTACATAAAAGTTGTAACACTAAAGATGTAATGGCGTATGAAACTAAGAAACAAGAAATTAGCAAATCCTTTCATCTATCAAGGTTATGAAAGTCCTGAGTATTTCTGCGACAGAGAAGTGGAAACAAAGACTCTAATGTCGCACTTGAAGAATGGAAGAAACGTTACCCTCATTTCTCCTCGAAGACTAGGAAAAACTGGGCTTATCAAGAACACTTTCTATCATCTGGAAAAAGATGAGAAGGATTCCGCATGCCTATACCTTGACATATTCGCCACTAAGAACTTGCACGACTTTGTGGAACAATTTGGCGTAATGGTTATCAATGACATCGTCCGCAAGAACACCTCATTCATAGAGAAAACCATCGCCTTCTTCAGTGCCTTGCGCCCTGTACTCAGCATGGATCCATTGACTGGTGAGCCTAGTGTATCAATCACAATTGAGCCATCCCAAGAAGACATCACCATCCGCAGCATCTTCAACTATCTCAACGAGAGTGGGAAAGAGGTATATATCGCCATCGATGAGTTTCAGCAGATTGCAGATTATCCGGAGAAAGGCACAGAGGCATTGCTACGTTCTTATATCCAGTTTGCCCAACATGTGCATTTCATCTTCTCTGGCAGCAAGCATCATCTGATGGCTGAGATATTCGGCTCGCCGAAACATCCATTTTACCAAAGCACTGAGATGATGGGACTTAAACCATTGAGAAACGATGTTTATTATGAGTTTTGCCAAAACTTCTTCAAGCAGAAAGGTGGCAACTTATCAAAAGAAACCTTCGACTACATCTATCTACAATTCGAGGGCCACACATGGTATATCCAATGCATCATGAATCGCCTCTATGAAACCGAAATACAAGTTGATAGTATCAAGCAAGTAAATGCAGCAATTCTTTCAGTACTCGAAGGTAGAGAACCACAGTTTGAGAATATGGTACAGTTCTTCACAGAGAACCAGTTCTCGCTTCTGAAAGCTATAGCCAAGGATAGCATTGTTGCCCAGCCTACCTCTGGCAAGTTCATCAAGGAGCACAAGCTGAGTGGAGCCAGCAGCGTAAAGGCTGCCCTCAAAATCTTGGAAGACAAGGAATTAGTATATAGGACTAATGAAGGATACGTCATCTACGACAGATTCATGGATCTGTGGTTAAAGAGAATATAAACAAAAA
>UMCV01041421.1_pt1 | contig 39995 bp, 48 predicted proteins | sample 1964311 | NCBI WGS metagenome assembly UMCV01 (sample SAMEA4835976, study PRJEB28245) | human gut metagenome | biome: gut microbiome; material: fecal sample | place: Denmark | collected 2008 | reverse complement strand
CGATAATGGCTGTTATCAGGCTGGCCGTCCTGTCCAGCAGTTCATCGTGTATCTCCTTATGCTTTGAAGCCTTGATGTCGGCAAGCAGCATTACCGTGCGCAACGCCTTTGCCGAAAGTTGCGAAATGCTTTTCATCGTGTCGAGACTTATCTTCGGCGTGAACGTCTTGGAATAGATTTGGTCTTGCAGCCATTCGATTTCGTCTTTCTTCGATTGCGGAGCGTTGTCCCATGTAAGGTACTTTGCTGCCTTATCCACACCGTCCTGACCTTTCGTGATGAGCAGCTTGTTGGCATCTTTCTTTTCAGGCAGATTTTTGACCACTTCCGCATCCATGATGGCGATAGGGTCGGCAAAGTAGTCGTTTGTATCAGCCGAGCGGCTGGCGATGTACTCCTCACGGTGTATCAGAGGTTCAACGCCTGCCCATTCCTTTTTCTGCTGGAACAGGATAATGGGAATTTTCCCAACGAGGTTTTCTTCTTCCTCCACCTCCCAGCCGAGACCGCCACGGACGCATTTGTAGATGGTGTTCGGGGTATAGATGTCGAAATGATACTCCACCTTGTCGTTTGCCTTGACGTAGTAGCCCCAGCCTATGGAAATGATGTTCTCGAACTGGTCCCAGCGCACATACAGGTCGTCTCCCTTGCTCTTTGCGAGAACACGTATCTGTACGTCAGGATTGCCCTCATCGTCCCTGAACACACGGAACAGCATTGCGCTTTCCGTTTCCGCTCCGGCTATGCGCTTGCATTGACGTATCTTGCTGTTGAAATGCGTATTCTTGATAACGTCCATATACTTGTTGAAAGACCTGTCCGTATTTTCTGACAGTTGAGACCATTTCACGGGGCGACCGTACAGGAACACAAGCGAGATTTCGTTGATGTACACGGGGTACGGTACAGGCAGTTTCCACACAGGCTCTTTCCGCAAGAACTTGCCGTTTTTGTCCGTGATGATTTTGTCCTCTCGCTTCATTATCTGATGCGAGAACGTGTCATAGTCCTTGATAGCGTCAAGGATAAGCTCGCTCCTGTTGCTCATCGAGTCTATGACAGCACCGATGTCTTTGGCTTGCAACAGCTTCTCGAACTCCTGATTACGTCCCACGAGCTGATTGACGTAATTCCGAAATACATTAAAGTAATTCATAACTTGTTTTATTTTAATTGTTTACAATCCAAATGTACCTTTGCCGAGTGCGTCATAGTCTATGTCGTCATCATCGTTCAAAAGGTCGTTTATCGCATATCCGAGAATATCCACGTACTCATCGTGCGGCTGGGTCGGGAAACCGCACACCTCTTTCAGGAACTCCTCATTCCAGCTGCCCTCCACGATGTACACCCTGCCGCACTCTATGCGAGGGGAAACCACACGCAGCCTGACCTCCTTGCTGTCGTCAGGCGTGGGCGTTTCCTTGACATTGAGCGTTGATATTTCCTTTAGCATCTGAACAACGCTGATACCGTTCGCCTTTGGCTCGATATGCAACTTGCTCTCTCCTGTTGCCCCGTGCGATGCCATATACTCCGGAAGAAAGCGCAACAAATCCGGCATCTCTTTCCACACCTTTTGCGCATCCACGAGATATACGCTGTTTTTAATCCTGCAAGCAGCCAAAATGCCGCTCGGGTCGTTGTCCGTCCTCTGCTTCTTGTTGTAGGCGGTATCGAGATAGAAATGTATCGTTTCCCGAAACCGCAAAGCCATGAAGTCAGAGTACGATATCCTGCGAAACCACTCATCCTTGACAATGTTACCGCCGTCCACAATCGGGGACTGTTCATATTGTCCGGCATAGCCGAGACTTCCGAGGTCTATTTTCGCTTCCTCCAGAACTGACCTGTTGAGCCGGACAGGGTCGAGAAGCCCGTCCACGTATTTGTCCCGAAGTTCAACGGGCTTTACCATGTCCGATAGTTCGGCTGGCAGACACACATGCCGTATCTTTTCGCCCTTGCGTTTCAGCAGGTAGCCCGTAACGTCTTCCTCATGCAGACGTTGCATGACGGTAATCATCGGGGTGTTTTCCTTGTTTACCTTTCGTGAGGACAGCGTTTTCACATGCTCGTTAGCCTGTAATCTCAACGGCTCGCTGTCGGCCTGTTTCGGGTTCTGCGGGTCGTCGTTGATTATCACGTGGGCATGGAAGCCTGTAATGGTCGCACCTGTTGATGTGGCATAACGGAAGCCTCCCTGCGTGTTCTCGTAGTGCTGCTTTCCCTGTTTGTCACGTCTCAGTATGATTTCAGGAAACAACTTACGGAACTTGTCGCTCTGAATGATGTCCTTTGACTTCGTTGCGTGCTCTATTGACAGACCACCCGAATACGAGTTTGTAATAGCCCTCAATGTGGGGTCGTTAATCCATAGCCATACCGGGAACATGATTGTGACGATTGTCGATTTTGTTGTCCCCGGAGGAATATTGATGATAAGGTCATAAGGCTTCGGCTCTCGGTTTATGATTGATACCGAGAGCTTCTGCAACTCATCGCACAGATAGGGTATGTGCCAGTTGTAAATGGGTTTTTCCGATATGATAACGTCCCAAAACATCTTCACGAAGTAGAAAAAACTCTTCCGGCACTCATCTGCAACGACTTGTATTCCTAATGCCGTATAATCAATGTTCCGTATCATTCAGCACCTGTTCCCCGATAGTTAGCAGGACTTTCCTCTGTTCATCCGTGAGCTTGCTCAAATCAATTTCGGCGGCTTTCAGCAACGGTTCGCCGTTTGCCCCCGTATGCTCTACACGCTCGCTGTAACCACGGTCTTTCATCTGCGTTTTGGCGTAGAAGATTATCATCGTGGTGTCGCCCTCTTTCATCTTCTTCAGGATAAGGGCTTCCGCAAAGTCCTTTTGCAGTTCCTTGATGTCCTCTACCTTTTCGGCAAAGTCGCTGTCCTCCTTTAGCCACTTGTAGAAAGTGAAACGGGATATGCCAGCAGCCTTGCAGGCAGAAGCAACGATGCCGGAACTCTTGTTCAGGGCATCAAGCACAACCTCCTTGTCTTTGGCTATGCGTTCCTGTATTGTCTCATTTGTTGCCACGTCTTTCCTCTAATTGCTGGTTTTCTTTCATTATGTCGCCGAGTATTACCCGGTATGTCCTTTTCTTCGGATCACCTGCGACAAGCATTTGGTAAAGCCTCTTGCATGTTGCTGATGATGTGCGCTCATCTACACGGGCATACAGTTTCTTCGCTTCCTTGTAGCCCGGATACATGTCGGGGTGCTGGCTCGCTTTCTTCATCTCCTCTTTGAGCACGATGCGGTAATCCTTATCCTTGTCGAGGTCGAACTTCTGGTCCTGCTTCGTGCTGCGGAACATATCCGTGTCCCAGTACAGCATCACGAGGTCGGCGTTCGGCTCTCTCCTGATGACACGTTCGTACAGGTCGGGATAGAACTCCAGCACCTTTGGCAAAGTCTTGATAGTGTCGATTGAAAAGAACTGCGAAATCCTTAGCTTATTCAACGCTACGCCAACTTTGTACAGGTAGATGTAGGTCGTAGGGATTTGAAGCCCGTACAGCTTGATGTAAAGCCATATATCGCTGTCTTTCCAATCGTACATGGGATAGATGAACGGGCTTTTGTCCGTCTTTAACGATATGGCAGTCCTGCGCTGTACGCTTTCTGCCATTCTGAGACCTACCATCTGCGGCACTTTCTTGAAAATCTTTTCCCCGAAGTACTGATAGGTCATGCCCATTCGGAAATCCTTGTGGTTGCGTATGGCAAACTTCGGCATGGGACGCACCCAAACGCTTTCCTTGCCCGGCTCCCAGCAGATGAAACTCTCATCGTTCGCCAGCTTGTTGCAGCAGTTGTAGTGCTTTATAGGCAGACAGAACCAATAGAACCTTGCTCCGAGAGAGAGGAAACGAGACCTCCAATCCTTGACTATCTCCTCCACGTCAGGGTATATCGCTTCCTCATCGAAGAATATCACAATCAGACGGGAGAACGGTATGCCGTATTTCTGCATCGTCTTGACAACGATGTCGGCCATACAGATACTGTCCTTGCCGCCTGAAAAGCTCAACGCAACGAGCTTGTTGTTATTGAAGGCTTCGAGAACCCTGCGCTCCGCCGCCTCCACGACCGAAATATTCAACGTCTTTTGGAACATAGGCTATCCACGTTTGATGATTGTCGCCTTGCTGAATGTCTGATGCCGCTGTGTTACGAGCTTCAGGAATGTTTCCCGGTCTATTTTTGAAAGACGGAAGATTTCCTCACGGCTCATGCCCAGCTTCTTCGATATTTCGTCCACCGAAAGCCCCTCATCGAGAAGTTTCTTGACGATGTTCTCCATAGGCTCAAGCAGGTGCGTACCCCTTGCACGGTTGAACGTCACAGTTCCGGCCATGTCGTCCGTTGCGTTGTCATGCGCAACAATCACGACAGGGATTTTACCTCCGAGCAATGTCTTCAACGGCTCACGACCGGACACCATCCAGCGGTGGAAACCGTCTATGATAGTGTAGTCGGGACGTATCACGATAGGGAAACAGAAACCGTTATTGAGAATACTCTCCGTAAGCAGTTTCAGGTTCTTTTCAAGCACCTTGTTAGGGTTGTAGTCATTCGGTTTGACCAACTCACGGTCTATGAACTGCAAGTTCCGCAACGGGGCGAAAAGGTCTTTTTGCTGCTTGCTCATAACGTAATCTCCTTTCCGCAATGAGGACAAACCATAGTGCGTGCTGGCTGCATCCCGTTGTCGATGTCCTCAAATTCATCTGTCTGTTCCTCCTGTTTCTCCTGCGGTATGCTGTCTACGGACTTTTTCTGTGCTGGCTGCGTGAAGTCCACGCCCATGTTGTCCGTAGATACCTCGTTGATGATTGCTTCCAAGTAATCATCCGTGAAGCCGATGATACCTGTTTCCCCAATCTCACGAATAATATCCTCCACCTTGCCGAAATTGATGTAGGACAGGGATTGGATTTTGTTGTCCTCCAAAACGAGCTTCATTTTCTGCTTGTCGGACAGACCGTGCATGACAACCACGTCCGCATCCGTGCGGCCGAGCTTTTCGAGTGCGAGCTTCTTACCATGTCCGCAGAGTATCTGCATCTTCTCATCCACGATGATAGGATAATACTGTCCGTATGTCTCCATACTCTGGGCGATTGCCTTTACCTGTTCCTCCGGATGGATGTTAGGATTGTTGGGAAACTCTTTAAGTTCCGTAACCTTTACGGTCTTTCTTTCCTGTGTAACTTTCGATTTTGACATATCATTTAGCGTTTAGAAATTGTTTTGCTGATTCGATGTATTGAGCCGCTTCCTCCACGATTTGAGGTGCAATCCCATACACCTCCTGCCAACCGTTCTGTACGGAGCCGCACCATTGGCGCGCAGCCCATACACCCGTGCCAACCGTGAAGCCGTTTTTCCAATCGTAGATAGGCGGTATGTTGCGACCCATGAAGTAGTGTATTACGGCCAGTACCTCCTCGTGCTTCCAATCCGCAATAGGGGACAGGCGTGTGACCCCGTTGCGGTCGGTGTAGCAGTTCTGACCCTTGCCGCCCGTATAGTTGCCGTCCTGCGTGCGCCTGCCGAGACAGATGACCTCCAAATGCTTCTCCTTGAAGAACCAAGCCTGTGCCCGGTGCTGGATGATGTGAAACCATTGTGCCGCTTTCTTGCTGTCGGTCGGAAAAAGCATATCCTGATGCTTTGCGAGCCATTGCAGGTCAAGTTTGGCGTTGTCCCATACTGCAAGACCTTTCGGGCTGTTCTCTTTAATCCAAGCCAAGAATTGGGGGTATTCGAGTTTTGAGGCTATGCCGATAACGCAGTCTGTAATACCAGCCTTTTCACAGACGTATTGCAGGGCAAGGCTGTCCTTTCCTCCGCTCCAAGCGTATCCGGCTCGTTTGCCTGCCGTCTGCTTCCTGATGTCGGCTACAGCATGATCCACGAGAGCCTGTGCCTCTTGCAGGGACACAAGGCTTTCTATCTCGTTCCAAGCCTTGACAAACTCGTCATTGCTTGATGTCTGCTTCTTTCCGATTATCTGTTTCATGTCCTGTCAGTTGAAATTGTACGCTATGTTCACGCCGATAGTCTCCATGCCACCGTCATATTTCAGCTGAAACCAAAGTTCAGGCGTGAGTTTGAAACGGACGTTCGCTATCACTCCTGGCATTGCCCTCATGGAATATCCCACGTTGAACACAAGCCACCTGTAAGCATAACCACCCACGACCTGCAATCGGTCTCCGTCACAGAAGCGGTCGCCGTTGAAAAGGTTGTCCCAAGTAGCATCCACCATAAAGCCCAAAGGCAGCTTTACCGTTCCCGATAAAGTCTGCCTGTATTTGTTGGCTTTCCAGTCATAGATGTTCCGGTTCAGGATATAGAAGCGGTCGGCGATATTGAAGTTCAGCCATATTGCCGGTGCGAACGCTTGTGTATTGAAGTTGTACTGCGCAACGCCTGTCACGTTAAACCATTTCGCCACCTCCACCCTGTAACCTACAAACGGGTTGAATGTGGCCGAGCCGCCGTCATAGGGCTGGCTCAACGAGAGCCAAACCCTGTACTTTGTCGGTTGTGTGATACCGTCATATACCTGTGCCTTTGCGGTCGCCATTACCAGCAGAGCCGCTATGAGTAGTAGAAATCGTTTCATTGTTCCAAATTTGAATTAGTACAAATTGAGGTTTCTGTTCACAGTCGGTTTGTCCTTCATCACTCTGGCCATGATGCCCGATGTGCAGATAGTGAGAAGCGAGCCCGTTAGGATGAGCGGAATGTTGCCGTGCAGGTTGCCGTATGCGAAAATCGGAAGACCTACAATCAGGCTGGCCATGATGCCGTAATACAGCCCACGTTCCGACATCTTCCTGCCGTTGATGGCAAAGATTGTCGGGAGCATTACGGAGCTTCTCAAAGTACCGTAGAACAGGAACAGGTAGGTAATCGTTATGCCGGGAATGTTGGCAACCACGATAGCCAGTACCGTAACGGCCACCATAGCGATACGGGCGATGTCCACCGAACTGAGTATGCGCTTTCCTATGCGTATCGCTCCGAGACTTCCGTTGCCGAACTTATCTGCAATCCTCATCGAAACGTCATGCCCTGCGATTGAGGACACGGCGCACATGATGCTGTCCACGGTCGAGATGAGACCTGACAGGATAAGCAGGAAAAACAGGTAGAGAAACCATTTCGGGGTAAAGGCGATAACAGCCCCTACATTGACAAGCTGCGTGTCGGCAATATCCAAACCTGCCCCCGATGCGAAAAAGCCGAATATGGACAGGGAAACAGGCACTACGGCGAATATCAGAGCTGCAAGCAGCATCGTATTCTTCACTTTGTCCTGCTTCACACAGAATACACGCTGCCAAAACATCTGGTCGCCGAATGTTCCTGAAAGCAGTCCTATCGTGGTCGGTATTCCGAAAGAGAGCATCACGGCGATGCCGTTCTTATCTAACAGGTTGCCGAAATCGCCGCTGATGCCGCCCAAGCCATTGACAAGCGTATCAAATCCGGCGTTCGATGTCATGATAGGCAGTCCCATGAGAAGCACAACCACGATGAAGCCCATTTTCACGAAATCGGTCGTGATGCTTCCTCTGATACCGTTCGTAAGCGAGTAGAGCAGCGGTATTACTGCGAGCAATACGGTCGTCCAAAAGAAAGGCAGTCCCGTAATCTTGTGGAAGATTGCCGCTCCGGCCAAAAGCTGCACCGCCATTGAACACACCTGAAGTCCGAAACTCTCTATCAGGAACATGTTGTGCGCCCTCTTGCTGTACTTCTCCCGTATGTAGTCCGAGAACGTCCATCCGTTAGGTCTGAGGTTGCGCATCTTCTTTGCAAAGAATGCGAACAGCACCAACGTCAGAACGTTCGGCACAACGAACCAAAACACACCAGCCAATCCCTGCGTATATGCTTTCTCCGCAGCCGTGAACATGGACGGTGCCCATACCCACGTTGCCGCCATTGAAAAGGCTGTCAAAATCCACGATGCCGAACGGTCGGCCACCAAAAACTCCGATTTCGTCTGTTCTCTCTTTCGGAGCAATGCGATGATGCCTACCATTGCAAGGAAATACCCGACTATCAGCATCAATCCGTCTGTCTTGCTTAAAATTTCCATGTCGTTTTTTGAAATGTTAGATTTGTTAGTCCGTGCAAATATACTAATAAAGCGTACTTGTTAGGTACGCTTTAAGCCAAAAAAAGAGTTTTTACCTCAAATAATCATTTACTTGCGCTATAAAGCTCTCGATTGAGCGGCACAAAATGTACTTGTAGCCAACATTCTCCACCGACTGCTGCCAAGCCTTTTGCGAGTCACGCTGCCGACCGTCCACCGTCTTCATCTCGATACACAGACCGTGATAGCCTTTGGACGGAAGAAGCAACAGCAGGTCTGCAACTCCAGCCGTTACACCTTCGCCTTTCATTATCCTTGCCTCGAACTTTCCACGCTGACCGCCGTTCGGTACTGCGAACAGGTTTAAGGCGAAGTGCGGATATTGAAGCCTGAACCACTTCACGCAAGCCGTCTGTATTCTGCTTTCGTCATGTCTCATACGTCAAAACCTCCTTTCTTGCACAAATCAGAACGGCAAATCGTCATCATCTGCACCTTGCGAGCTGCCGCCTCCCGAATAGGTGTTCTGCTGGGGTTGTGGCTGGCCGTTGTCCTGCCTGCGGTCGAGCATCTGCATGATGTCCCCGTGAATTTCGGTCACATACCGCTTTATGCCGTTCCGGTCGTCATAGCTGCGTGTCCTTATCTTTCCCTCGATATACACGGACGAGCCTTTATGCAGGTACTGTCCGGCAATCTCTGCGAGTTTTCCCCACAGTACGATGTTGTGCCATTCGGTGCGGTCGGATACGGTAGTGCCTCCCTGTGTGGTGTAGCCCTTTTCGGTTGTCGCTACCGAGAACTGCGTGACCTTTGTCCCGGTTTGCAGGGTGTCCACTTTCGGCTCTTGCCCCACAAATCCGATAATCGTTGCCTTGTTGATTGAAGCCATTGTACTACTAATAATGTTTGTATTTATATTATATATTATACTATACTATCCTCTACTGACTTGTTAGTATCAGAGCCGTAGCGGAACGGCGTAAAGTGTATCACAATACCCGTAAACAGCTTCTTTTCCTGTGGCTCTTTGCCGAAAAACCACTCCTTGAAGTCCTCCAAAGGCAAACCGTCATTCGCTGCAAGTTGCTCTACATTTGCAACCTGTTTGCCGTCTATTGCCGCTTTGAGCGTTTTCGTATCAGGCTCGTATGACATGGTTATACGCTGGCATCCGATACCGTTGCCGTGTATCTGGAAGATTTCCTCCTGTGGCGAGTTGTAGGGGCGTGCGCTCCATTGACGGACGGAAAGGTAGAACCCTCCGCCATCAATCTTGCTGATATTATGCTTCCACCTTGCAAAGTTTGCCCGGATGGTGTGTATCTTGCGCCCCTTGACAACAGTTCCGTCAAGCTCCGATACCGTTTCCTGACAGCCGTTGAGCGTGTTGTTCAGTTTCTCCCTGAAGTGGGTAGGCTCTCCTTTCCTCGAATGGCAGAGGGGAAAGCGTTTCGATAGTGTCAGAATGATTTTCTTCTTCATTTTCGTATTGGTTTAGTTTTGTTCGATGTATTCTACTAATTCGACCCCAAGCGGATGAAATTTTTTCAGTCCTGCAAATACGAGACTTGCGCTCATCCCACTATGACCTTGTTCATTGAACATTTCAAGACACCGCTTTAACCTGTACTCCTTGTTTTTTTCGTTTTGATTGAGAACCTCTATAAGTTCAAGCCAGCAGTTAAGTTCCATTCCATGATACAGGTCTTTTAATCTGATTGGGACAATCTTATCCCAATATTCAAGATGTTCTTTCGGTATGATACCTCTTGCACGCTGTCGATATTCATCAATGAGTTGCGGTATCTTCGATTGAAATTCTGCTTCTTTCTTTGCAATACGCTCTTGCTCTTCCCTGACATGTTCGTCAAATTCAGATTTATTTTTCCCTGTCACTTTTATGAATATGTCATCGATAGTGTCAGTAGAGTAAAGAGTTTTATCATTAAATACCCCATAGCATGGGGCGTTCTTTTGTAAGTCTTGATAAGCCTGTTCAAGACTCTCTCCAGCATAAAATTCTATTTTATTCATTGCCTATATTTTTAACTGTTTATTTGCCCTGCATTGGATTATCGTAATGCGGATAATCAAATATATTACCCTGATGCGGTTGCTTCTCTGAACGCCCAAGAATGCCCTCTACTCGGGCTATTTCATCGTCCACCTCTTTCTCCAGCTGCTTGCTCTTTTGGAGGGCGATTGATGAACGTGTCTTGAAGTATTCTTTCTGCATCCGGCGCATCTGTACTACCTTGTCGTAAAACTCTCGTGGCTTCATCTCATTTCTGCATTTGGTAACAGGTCGTCAAGATATGCCCAGCACTCTATCTTGTCTTTTTCGCATTCGTAATCATCTGCTTGCTCATCGTCCCAAACCTCATAGGCAACATTCCAGTACCGAACTCCATATCCGTATCCTGTGGACAGATACCCTTTCACTAAACACGGGATTGAGGGCGCAACCTTGTTTTCGTATTCCCCATAGACCTGCGGAACTTCCTTTTTCATGTCGTGCCATACGCTGTCTATACGCCATCGCACACCGTTGAAGAATCCTTTGGAAAAAGCATTGAAGTCTGTTTCTCTTGCCTTGTGTGCAAATTCCATTGCTGCATTTTTAATGTCTTCTCTTGTAATCATTTCTTTTCCTCCTGTATTTGTTTGATTTTTAATTTCATTCTTTCTTCTGCCGCCTGTACGTTGGCTATCTTCGTTGCGAGCTTCTCACGGGCTTTCTGCAGATCCGTGTCGGTATTCTCATCAAAGAACAGGTTATGTGCCCGGTTGTAGGCTACATATTCCTCAATCCTGCGCTGAACCTTTGTAACCTGTGCCTTTGCAGATATTAGCCGACGCAAATCCTCGTTCAACCGAGCATCCGTTCCCAAACGCTTGTCATAATAGCACGTGTAGTATCTGACGTTCCCTTTCGGGTATTGGCATACGAACCTTGACTTTCGCCACTCGATTACCCACCGTCTGCGCTCGTACACTTCACGTGGCAAATCGTAACAGAACAGGCGTTCGTAATTGCATCTTCCATCCGTGCGCTCAATGCTGATGAATACCCAATGTTGTACCTCCAGCTCCTTTTCTGCCTTGGCATAGTCCTTTGCCAGCTGTATGAAGTCATCTATACGTTCCTGTGCCATTGCCTAATCGGTTAAAGTGAACAGTTCAAGTTGCCGTACAGGATCTTTATAGTCCCTATGAACCATCAGGTAAGCACTACGAAGTTCGGCTTCTATTTCATCAAGAACTTTCTTGCTCACATTCTTGCGGTCTGCGTTCCTGTTTACCTGCAGAGCCGTCTCCAAACTGCCGTTTATCCGTTTGTCGTCCATGAATACCGAATACTCCGTGTACATCCTGTTGGAATGTTCCGCATCTTGCTTTTCGCCATCCGTCTGCTTGCGTATGTAAACCGTATCCTGAAACTTCCCAACAGTCCTCAATGTCCTTTCTTCGCTCTGTCTGTCATTCTCGAAGATTACGGATATAGCCTCTTTCTTGCGGATTTTGTTTGTTTTGGCCCAACCGTAAAAGACACGCAGATTTATGTCTTGAAGACGGCTCCGTTTCTTTTGATGCTTGCTGTCGAGAATGAAAAGCCGTTCACGTAAACTATACATTTTGACCTCCTTTCTTCAATTCAGCGATAAGGGCATCAGCTTGTTCAACACTTACTTTTGCTGCGTCCTCTATAGTGATTGGATTGCGTATAAATACAGCGACACATTCTTTGGCTATTTCGTACCGCCGCTGTTCCCAGTCTATTTCATTTTTCTGCATTCCGGCACGGCTTTCCGTGTTTTTGGAACGGTTTTGTTCCTGTTTGGCACGTTCCCTGACCATTTTCGTATGTTCAGCCACGCAAGCCTTGCACCTGCGTGGATATGATTTGCTGAACTCCGAAATGTGCTTTTCCTGTCCGCACACCTCACAAACTTTGTATTCTGAATTATCCATAATTTATGCTCCTATTAAGTCAAACAATGTCGGTGCGGTAACCTCCTGCTCAATCTCTTTCAGGTAGGAAATACCGTCTCTCCAATAGTCATAGTTCAGTTCGGTAGAGAGACCTCTACGTCCCATCTTCACGGCGCAGTACGGTACAGTCTGAATACCCCCGAACGGGTCAAAAACAACTTCTCCCTTGTTAGAGTAACGCTCGATGAGCCTTTCCACTATGTCAAGCTGCAACGGACAGATATGGTTCTGCTTTTTCTTCTGCGACTGCTTCGTGTTCAGGGTGCGCATTCTTACCACATCGTCCCATATCCAATCCTTTTTGCTTACCGGATCAACCGCCATGAATGTCTTCGGCAGCTTGCCGTAAGCCTCCAGCTCCTCCGCAAAGGCGACATGCTCCTCATAGTTGTAGATATGCTCGCTCTCGTATTTCCTGAACAGGGAACGTATCTTGTCTATTCCCAAGCCTTTCATGTCCTCGAAACTCAAAAGAGAGTTGCCCGAAGATTTCCAGCTTGCGTGCGCATCAATCTGCCAGCGTGCAAGCGAATAGTCCTCCTTGCTTTTCTCCACACGGCAATCCGCATAAGCCTTTGAGGTATCGGTAGGCAGCTTGCGGAACAGAAGCACGTATTCGGGACACCCTACGCCCATTTTCGAGCCGTCCTTGCGCATTTCTCCATAGCCCAAGCGGTACGTCTGGTTATTCTCCCTTACCACGTCTGTATCGACCGTTATGCGTCCCATATACCTGAAGCCATGCTTCATGTAGTGGAACACGGCCATGTCTGAAAACGGGTCTATGGTAGGCATTCCGTCCCCGGTTGCGTTGCCGAACAGCACACGGTCTTTCACGTGGACACAGAGAAGTCTGCCGGGCTGTAAAATCCGCATCAGTTCGGGAGTGAGATAGTCCATCTGTTCAAAGAACTTCTCGTTATCCTGATTATGCCCGAAGTCGTTGTATGTCGGCGTGTACTCATAGTGGTTGGAGAACGGTATGCTGGTCACAATCAGACCGACCGAGTTTTCCGGCATGTTCTGACACTCCAGCACGTTGTCGTTGTTTATCGCCCTCCACATCTTGCCCGACTGCTCTTCACGCTTGGAGAACATATAGCGCATCATCTTCTCCTCCGCCTGCAAACCGAACAGGCCGTTCTCCCGTATGATGTTAGCCATGTTCTCGACCATGTTGTTATGCTGTGCCCACTTCTGCATGAATGACTTAAAAATTTCCTGTTCGCTTTCCGCATACACCAAATACAGCTCAACGGGGTATTGCTGCATGAAACGGTGTATGCGTGCCACCGCCTGAAACTTGTCGTTGAAACGGTAGTCGATGAACATTATAGCCTTGTGGCAATGGTATTGGAAGTTCAAGCCCTCTCCGAGCATTTCAGGCTTTGCGGCAAGGTATTTCAGCCGTCCGTCCTTGAACTCCTGTATAATCTCGTCCGCTTCCTCATCGTCCTGCGAGCCATAGACCGCCTTGCATCCGGGAATGGCTTTGCACAGTTCGATACGCTCCGCCTCCAAGTCGTGCCACAAAAGGAAATGGTCGTCCTTATTCTCTGGACGGTTGATAATCTCCACCACACGGGCGATTTTTGACGGCATACAGTCCCTGCGCTCACGTGCCGCATCCTGCAAGCTCAAAGCAGCCGAACGGAACATCATAGCCTGACCGTCCCTGTCCTGCATGGGTGTGGAGTTGTCCACATCTACCACTTCCTCATGCACGTGCAGTTCCGGAAGCTCATACCCGATATCGGGATAGCCCAAGTCTGACGGCTTCGTCAGGAACAATGCCCAAGTGCTGACCCAAAGCCAAAACTCCTTTTCCTTGTGTGGATAGAGCGTGAGGTTGTTCGCCTTTGTGCTGTCCCTTTGGAAAAACCTCGTAAGAGCCTGTCCCGTGTCCATTACGCCGAGATAACCGGCATAATGTATCAACTCCTTGTATCGGTTCGGAGACGGCGTAGCGGTCGCCACAAAGCGGTACGGTACGCTGCGGAACAGCGGCAGGAACTCCTGATAGGTCTTTGTCCCGAAGCCACGCAGCACGCTCGCTTCGTCCAAAGACGTTGCAGTAAAGTATGACGGATCTATGCGCACACCGTCCTCCCCGTCACGCACACGCTCGTAGTTGGTTATCATTATTTCGGTCGGGCATTCCGTTACCTCCTGCATGGTACGTACATACGTCACTTCCATGCCGAGATGTTCCTTTGCCTGATGCAGAAACTCTATCACTACACGTTTCGGGCATACTACCAGCCCCTTGCCGCCCTTATGCTTCAGGATTATGCGGAGTATTTCAAGCTGGGTTACGGTCTTCTGCATACCGAAGCTGCTGAATACAGCCCTGCAACCGCCCTTTACAGCCCATCTCACGGTATCTTTGACGTGAGGATATAGATTTGGTGTCAGCTCATCCGTACTGACCTCGAAGCCCGTATTATGGCTTATTGCCATCTTGTCTTTGAGAAATTCGATATATGGTTTCATGTTGTTTCCGATTTTAGAAGTACACGTTTGTCAATGCCTTGCCTTTGCTCTCTATCTGATACAGCCCCTTTTGCGGTTCTGTCAGCTTCAGGTCTTCAACATGACCGAAGCGGTGGTAATTGTTGCATAAGTCCACTACCCACGATTCCGGCTTGTCCTTGTGCGGTCTTATCGCACGGCCTATCATCTGATAGTAGAGCGACAGGCTCATCGTGGGACGAGCGAGAACGACCGTATCGAGTTCGGGATAATCGAAGCCTGTTGTGAGCACCCCCACGTTCGCTACGACCTTTATGTCCCCGGCCTTGAACTTTTCAAGTATCTGCTCACGCTCTGATTTCGGAGTGGAGCCGGACACAATGGCACAGCATCCGAATGTCTTTTCAAGCCGTTCAGCCTCTTTCAGGAAACGGGTAAATACCAATATGCCCCGTCTGTTCACTTTCAGAAGCCGCTCGATGATGTTGCACAGGTGCTGGTAGAAGTTCACACGTTTATACTCCGTAAGCACCGACTTCTCGGAGTAGTCCGCACCTGTGGTATTGTACCGCAGCTTCTTCATGTCAAGCGGACTGAGCTGGAAATACCTCATCGGCGACAGGTAGCCCCGTTCCGAGAGTTCGCCTATCTGTACGTGGTACAGTACGCTTGAAAACACACATGGCCGTGTCCTCGTTATGAATTTCAGCATAGAGCCGAAGTCAAGGCTCGAATACAGCCTGTAAGGCGTGGCGGTAAGTCCCAAAACCTTGCACTTTATGGCTGTCAGGAAGTCTTTATACATACCCTCTTTCGGGTTTACCAAATGGCACTCGTCTATGATTACATATCGGAATGCACGGAACAGTTGCGGATTGCTCTTTACGCTGCCTATAGTGGCGAAAGTGATCCGGCGTATTTCCTTGCTGTTGAACGATGCCGAATACACGGAGCAGTCCCAGATGCCGTATGATTGAAGTTTGGCATAGTTCTGTTCCAAAATCTCCTTGCTTGGTTGGAATATGAGTGTAGGAGCGTCCAGCCGGGCTGCAATGTCGGCTATCACAAGGCTCTTGCCGCTTCCTGTCGGCAACACTATGATAGCGTTCTTGTTGCTGCTCCTGTCCTGGAAGAATGCCGTTGCAGCATCGCTCGCTTTTTTCTGATAGTCTCTTAACTGATACATATTATTCGTTGCGTTGAATGTTCTACCTGCGTGACTTCCCTTTCAGGTGTATCACGTTGTAGGTCTTAAATCTGTCCTCCAGCCGTCCGTAACCGTCCGCAAAGTATTCCTTTAGCTCCGATGCCGTCAGGTTGGTAGTTATGTGGGCGAACTTTCCCTGCTGCGCCCAAATCTCGTTTCTTGCGTGGAAAAAGTCCGTTACAAGGACTTTCGTATCCGTCCCGAAGTGCAGATGAGTCTGTAACCCTACGTCATTGAGGCAGACGTTGAACGGCTTTCCCTCGAATGACTGCGTACCGTCCTCGTTGTAGGTGTACTTGTCGAGATGGTTGTGCATCTTATAGTAGTTTATCATCTGCGTTACCGACAGGTTCACAAAGGCGTTCGGGTTTCCCGTCCTTTTGAGGTAGTCGGCGAATACCTGCATGAGCATCGTCTTTCCTACACCGACTTCTCCGCATATCATCAGGTTCTTGTGTATCGTGTAGCCCTTGCCCGGGAACACATCCTCCGCTTTCTTGCAGTTGTTGAAGTAGTAGAGCATAAAATGTATGATGTCCCGGTTGTTGTCGTCGATTACAAACCTTTTGAACTGCTTGGCAAGCACCACATTACCACAGGTACACAGCAGGTTGCCGTGCTGCTTGAATACCGCCTCATCGGTCAGGTCGTCAAAATCCCTCCTCATAGTTACGTTCCATTGCTTTTGCAGCTGGAGCATTATTGAGTTTATCTTTTGTGCTTCCATACAGGTTGTTGTTTCGTTTCAGATATTTATCCACGCACCAGCTCAGTATCGCACGGTAATCGTTCTTGTACCGCTTGCCTGATGATGCCTTGTAGTTGTCGAGTATCTCTACGAGTTCCCTTGCACCGTCCTCCCCGTGGCTGTTCACGAGCTTTGCGTATTCCGCTTCCGTCATTCTGACAAATTCGGCGTACTGCTTCTTCTCGACAGCAGGTTTCGTCTTTTTCGGTTTCGGTTCAGGAGCATGTTCTTGCTCCGGTTCTTCGGGCTTCTGCCCGGGTTCAGGCTGCGGTATCTCGTTTGACTGCGAATACCGCCTTGCCATTCCCTTTTGCCCGGCGGTTGCCCGTCTCTCGCTCAAAGAACCGTCCCGGATCATCCTCTTTTGGCAGAGCGTGCTCCCATCGATATACAGGCATTCATTCTCGATAAGCTCCCGAAGTCCCATCTCGATTTCCTCCTGTCCGAAAGGAAGATGTCTTGACAGCTTCAAAGCGAACTTCACTATCAGGCTGTCCTCATCCGTGACCTCCTCCAAATCCTTTTCAGAGAGAGCGATTTTCCCATACTCGACCGACTTGTGCATCAGGCACATGATACGAATGTAGACACCGTGAGCCCTTGCAGAGCATTCCGCAAGACGTTCGTCCGACATGAATGCGTCCACATACAGGGGCAGGAATGGTGAGTTTCTACGTGCCATTATCACAGTCTTTAGAAGCCCCCTCCAAAAGAGGAAGGGGCATCGTACTACATTCATCAGACTTCAAGAACTGCGATATCGGGTGCGACTTTGCGTATTCCATCGATTACCGTATCAATCGCACCGTCTTTGGTCTGTTCGGTCATGTCGTTTGCTTCCGGCGATACGAGCGTACAGGTCAGGTCGTCTGGATTGAAGTAGGTCTCACATTCGATTTCAACAGGCTTTCCGCCCTTGAAAATCGGGACTTTGATTGTGAACGCTTCCGGCAGGTTACTCTCAATTTTCTGTGCGAGAAGCAGCCGTTTGTCCCCCTTGCGCAAGTCCACTTCGGCCTCCACATCCTTGTTCACTTTCGCCCTGAAGTTACGGAGCAGGGAGACAAGCTCCATTGCTGTCTGCTTGTTGTCGAAATACGAGCGGTTCATCTTGATGAACTCCGACATCTCGATAGGGGTGCGGTACTGTCCCTGATTGATGCCGAATTTCAGGAATACGGGGTGCAGCTGGAGCTGTCCCTTGATTTCCGTGCGGTAGTGGTTATTCTCGTCAATAACGAGCTGTATGCTCATCTCCTCACGATCCACCGCAACAAATGCTTTCTTCTGCTCAATCTCCGTAATGCGCTTTTCAAGCCATTTCAGGGGCGCATCGAGCGTTCCGAAGATTACTACCTGTTGGGGTTCTTTCGGTTCAAGAGCGGCACCCGTAAGCACCTCTAACGTCTTTATTCCGTTCTCTACTGTGATGTTCAAATCTTTTGGTTGCATAATTTCCTGATTTAATCGTTAGTACCTGTTTTCCCTTTCGGGGCTTCTGTTCTCAATGCCTGAAAGATTGTCATGTTTCTCTCATCCGGGCGTATCGGACGGCAGTCCACAAGAACGCCCTGCTTGTTGTAGAAGCCCACCATCTGCTCGTTCTGGTCGATAATCTTGAAGCAGTCCTCTACCACGTATTCCGACTTGCTCTTAATGTTGGCAAGAAGCTCCTGCTTTTCGGTCTCAAGCGGCTTCTTCCGCAGCTTGAACTCATCATTCGCCGCTTTCTTCTCCTCGTCAATGTCGTTGATGTCGATGACAATCTTTGAAAGGCGGTCTTTCATTTCCTCCATTTCGTCAGGAGTAAAGGCTTTCATGTAGCCTACTTCCTCCACCGTGTCCGCATTGTCGGAGAGCATCTGTATCCGTTCCTTTTCGGACAGGTCTGCGAATAATACTTTTTCCATTGTGTGAAATTTTTGGGGTTAGCCAAGATTGAAGTACGACCAAAGGTCTATAAACTGTTTGCCGCAATACGTGGCGAGTTCTTCGCTCTTTAAGCAAAGGCGAGAGCCGAAGTACGCATTCGCAGACGAGGGGGCGATACGCGAGTACGCATAGCCGAAGCCCGCATAGTGCTCTGAAACTCTACCCCGTACGTCCATCATACGGCGTTCTCTCTTTTCGTCTACGCTCATCTCGTCAAGCTCCTTTTGAGTATAGAGCCAAAACCAAGGATACCACCTTACCTCGTCTTTGGTAAACTGTGGCTCCCAGCCCTCATTGAGAGCGGCAACGACAATCCGAAGCTGGAGATACGCTTCAAGGTTCGGTGACAGGTTTTCGCCTAAATGCCATTCTTTAACGAACGGATGCTCGTCTCCAAGTTCACGGCAAGCATCGTTGAATGTCCTTACACGGGCCATGATGTTTTTCGGCTGGAACATATCCTTTCCGAATATGGCTTCAAGCGTCTTTTTCGTTGCCTTATCCGCTTCGTTGTAGCTCTTGATAAGGTTCTCTTTTGAAATCTTTACTTCACTCATTGTTACTGAAATTTTGATGTTCATAATTCTTTCTGTTTGATTGTTTCTTTCTCCATTCTTTGTCGGGGTCAGGTATTTCGGTATTCAGGAACTCACGGGCGAAATCCCTCACGTTCTCCACATAGGCCGAGAATGTCACCGTGTCCATCGTGGCGGTAGAGTGGGGAAACTCCACAACCTCGCCTGTCTGTTTGTTTACGGAACTCTCCTTTGTGAACTTCGATTTGCAGAACTCATGCACCTGCTCTGTGTTGGTGAAGTCGTCCCATCCGGCATCTATCAGCGCATCGAGCAGGATAGGATAGACGCATCCCCAAAGCCATGCGTTCTGGTCGTTGCTCCGGTTTCCCCGGACACGCTTCACGGTCAGCATATATATACCGTCAGCGCATCCCCTGAAAGCCTCGTAAACCCTACGCAGGTCAAACCGTCCGCCTTTCTTGATTACCTGTAAAATCATATCCCCTGACCAATCTGTTTCTCCAATGCCATACGCACGGCTTTAATTGCGTTCTCACGCCCTTTCAGGCTTTCGATGTAGTCCACAACCTCCTGACGGCTTTCAGCCCTGTAATAGCCCTTTCCCGAAGCGATAAGGCATGCTACCAGACCGTGCGTGCGTATGTGGTTGATGATTTTCCTAATCCGTACCTCCGTAACCTTGTAACCCTTGTTGCGGAGTGATATGCAGATGTGGCCGTTGCTTACTGCATTCGCCGCACCTGTCCTGTTCGCCAACCCCCTTACGATTATCGGCAGCAGGGTGCTTTTCTCGTAGCCGTTCAACGGACGTGTCTCGTTCTCAAAACCGTGTAGCATGTCAGTATGGATTTATTGAAAGGTTAAGCTCCAGCCCTGCGACCGCTGCATATACGGGCTTTCCCGATGTCTCCTGTACCTCACGGACAAACCGCCTTTCATCGCTGTTGCCGTTAGAGAGGTGTATCAGGATTATCTCGTTCACTCCCGACAGGTCGTTTGCCCTCAATATCCCTTTGGTCGTCTCAATCTCCATGTGCGAGTGTATCAGTCTCGGCTTCATTGACAGCGGCACAGATCCGGCCTCTATCTTCGCATCCAAGATGTCTTCCGCATAGTTGGCTTCCAGCAGGATGTGGTTCAGTCCCGGTACTCTGTATTCGAGCATCATCGTGTCAGTCACGAAAAGCATACGCCCCATATCCTCATGTTCTATGATGAAGCCCACGCACGGCACATCGTGGCAGACGGGCATTGCAAAGACCTTGAAGCCTCCCACAATGTAGCCGTGCATGGGTTCAATCTCTTTTCTGAATGACAGCGAGTCGATGCCTTTAGCCTTGAACACGGACGGGAGAGCGAGTACCGTGATGCCGTTTGAGACAAAATCCCTGATATATTTCGCATGGTCGTTGTGCTCATGGGTAATGACAGCCCCGACAACCTTTGAAAGCTGCCATTTCAGGATTTTCTTCACTTCGGAGAAGCGTACCCCTGCCTCGATGATTAAGGCCTCCTTATCGGTCTGCAATACGTAGCAGTTGCCGTTGCTGTCACTCCCAAGAACATTCAGTCTCATAGCTCAACCCTCCATGATTGATTAATATCCCGGACCATCTGCAGGTTCTTCACTCGCAGCCGGAGCGGATGCCGGAGACTGCGCCGGAGCTGGATTGACAGGCTCAAACGTGGTGTCGATGTTGATTACCTGTGCGTTCGCCCCGTCAAGCACCATGTCCCGGTTGCTCATCGTGTCGTCGTCAGCGGCCATAGCACCCTGCATCTCGATTGACAGGTAGCCGTACTTCGAGAGCAGCCGCCTGATTACGGTCTTCAATGCCATGTCGTTGAAGTTACCCTCCCAGCCGACTTTCTTGCTCACTACCGATGTGTTGGCAAGCTTCTCCAGCTGCTCTATGGTAGTCTCTTTCTTCACGGACGGGGAGTAGCGTTTGGCGTATGATGCCATGTCGTGGACAGTCATGTAGAGCGTCTTTGCAAAGCCGTTCAGCAGCTCGAAGTAGCAGAAGTAACCAGAAACCTTGTCCGATGTCCTTTCGCCGTCAAAGGCGATTTCTCCGGTCAGCTTGTTTACCTTGCGCACCTCTCCCTCATATACCAAGTCTGCGTTGATTGTGCGGTACTGCCCCGTGCGCATTGCGAGCTGGATATAGCCTTTGTAACCGGGTACGAATGTCGGTGTAGGTACTTTTACCCATGTCCCGTCAGGCTGCTTCACGTTGTTGTTGAATACCACGATATAGGCAAAGCCCAAAGCCCTGTTTATCGGCAGGTTCATCGTGGCTGCTTTCAGAGCCTCTGCAACCACCTGATTGGGGTTGCAGGCTTGCAGCTGGCTGTCGCTGTTGTAAAGGTCGATGATTGAGGTCACGAATGCGTCCTTATGGTCTTTCAGGACATTTGCGAACTGCTCCTGAATGGACGGAGCATGAAGAACGCTTTTAAGCAGTTCCACTTTCGGGTTCACTCTGCGTTCCGTTACTGCGGTCGTCTGACCGTTGCCCTGCTGTGCAGGGGCTTGATTTGGATTGTTCATGTTGCGTTGAATTTATTTGTTATTGACTGCGCAGAGTTTCGCCGCCTTGTCGGCTACGCCCTGCAAAAATTCCGTGTATTCGGACAGGTAGAAGCCCTCGTGTGTCTCTACCACATTTCCGTCCTGCTTTACTTCCACAACACCCGTTTTGAGGTTTGCGATTACTTCAACCCGACCGCCGGGCATGGTGTGGATCATCAAGCTATCCGCTGTCTCGAAGCGTGTTTCCCAGTTGTACCTTTCCATACCGCTATTCGATTACAAGTTCCTTGTCGGTGGATACTACGAGCCGTATTTTCTGTGACTGTGTAGGTAGCAGCTCGTTCACGCTTTCCGCATTGTCGATGAATATCGGGGCATACACTCCGTTTGAGCCGCATATTGCGTTGATGATGTCAAGTCCGGCGTTGATACGTCCTGCATCGTTCAGGTCAGAGAAAGGCACTCCGTTCACGGTTGCTTCACAGGTCTCGACCTCTCCGCCGTTTATCTGTGTGTCGAACATCTTGAACTTGACGATATGGAACATGCCGTTGATTTTGCGCTCTACGGCTTCGATACGGGCTTTTGAGAACGATGCGATAGTGAACTCTATGCCCTCCAGCTCCGCAACCTCCTGCGACTGCTTGCGCATCATGGTTTCGAGTTCTGCGATACGCTCGTTGTTGCGCTTGATGATGTCCTTTTTGGAAAGCATCTTTTTCAGTTCGTCAATGGCTGACTGTAATGTGCCCTTGCCCTCGACAAGTTCCGATGTGTCGCTTCCTGTGTCTGTGGCTGTCTCGTTCTCGATTTGGTTTTTGAGTTCCGTTTCCTGATTGCACAGGTCGATGTAACGCTTGTCGGCGGCTATTACCGACTCCGTTTCAGGTTCTACAAGTTCGTTCAGGTAAAGCGATGAAGACTTCTGTGTGTCAATCCACGCCCGTTTTGATGCGATATTTACTTCAGCCTGTGCCTTTGCTTTCTCTATGGCTTCACGTTTAGCCTTTACTTCGAGACCTTTCTGCTTGTTCAGTTCCAAGCGTTGAGCCTTGTTCCGGCTGAATGTTTCCGAAAGCTCCTGCTGGCGGCTCTCTATCTCATCCACCTCGAACCTGCGCTTGCAGGTAGGGCAGATAAACTCATCCTCGTTGAACGTGAGTTGTTCTGCATTTATGGACTTCCATTCGGCAAGCAGACTGTTTCGTGTCTCTGAAAGGGATGCAAGCTGCCTGTCATATTCCTGTATTTCCGATTGGAGTGCGGCTATCGCACGTTCCTCGCCGTTTATTTTTGAGATGAGTTCGTTGCGTGCGCTCTGCTGTCTGCGATAATCAGCAAGCAGTTCTTCCTTGATTTTGAATTTCAGTTCGGATTTTGCGGCGTAAATATCTCCTTGTTTCCTTATGAGTTCGGCACGTCTCTTGTTTGCTTCCTTTGCAGCTTTGGATGCGTCCAGCAACTGTTGTTCAATGTTGGCCAGCTGTGCGTTCTTGCTTGCGAGTTCGCTCTCGATAGCTTCCCAGTCCTCCGCTTCCGGCATGTCACGTTTGCGCTCGTCAATACGGGACGGTATCATGTCAAGTTCATTCTTGATCCGGCGTTTCTTTGCCTGAATTTCACGCTTGTACTCCTCAAGGCTCTTTCCCGTCAGTTTTGCCAACAGGTTCTCGAAGTCCGGGTTACCCTGAGCTATTTCAGTATCCGAAACGCCTCCGGCCATCTGAATGAGCATTTGCCGCTGCACGTCCGCTTTCTGTTTCGTGAAGTACAGGGGGTTAGTTATGAATTTGAAGACCTCTTCCGTGCATATTGCGGCTATCTTGTCGTTGTACTCCTTTACGGAACACGGAACTCCGTTATACAGACGCTCTTCCTCGTGGCCGTCAAAGACTTCTTCGGCAGAGCCTCTTTTCTTCGTCCATTTCTCGTTGTACCTGCGGCACAGGGTCACTTCCTCGCCGTTCACGAGCAATGTAACGGTTACCTCGTGCGGTATCTTCGGTATCGCTTTCCCGGTCTCATCATAGGTCTTGATACCGAAATTCTTTCTGTCCTTGCTGTCCTTTCCGAACAGTACCCATGTGAAGCCGTCAAAGATTGAGGTCTTGCCCAATCCGTTGTCTGCACTGATGCTTGTCAGGTCGCTGTCGAAATCGACCGTCAAATCCCTGATACCCTTAAAGTTCAGGAAATCCATTCTGGTAATGACTATCCGTTTACTCATAATGCGTTGAATTATTTGTTTTTAGTAACTATATATGTCGATGCCTTGCTGTCTATCTCCGCATTGGTCGGTATGCGGTCCTGAAGCTGCCATTCCTCTATCTCCGACTTCTTGAAGTACACCTTCTTGCCCTGCTTGTAGTGTGGTATGTTCCGGCTGCTTACAAGGTGGTAGATACGGCTCTTGCTCACGTTGAGCATCAATGCCACTTCCTCTACGTCAAGAACCTCTTTCGAGTTGAGACGCACGAGCTTTTCTATTCTGTCCAACTGTTCCTGCATAGTCACACCTCCTCATCTTCGTCAAGTTCGGGTATAAGGTTTCTTTTCTCCCAGTATGAAGCGAGCCTGTAGACCAAATAGGCTGTGGCGAAGCCGATGCCTTTTGATATGATGAATGCGCTCCACCATGCTTCGTTTTCCGCTGGCTCGGACACGATGCAGATTAGTGAAATCATAGACAGGATGCCTAACACCCATATTCGCCAGTTAATAATCTCTTTTCTCATAGCTGTACCTCCTCTTTTGCCGGAAACAGGTGCTTCACGTCCACGTTGTACTTCTTTGCGATGATTGTCTGTGCGAGTTCGTCAGGCACTTGTCGGCCTGACAGCCAAAACCGAACTGTAACCTCGCTCCTGTGAGTGAGTTCGGACACGTCCCTGATAAACTGCTGTGCGGCAGTAGGCTTCCGAAGCTCCTCATCATACAGTTCTCTGAATGTCTTTTTTGCTGCCATTATGCTATTTATTTGCTTTTTTGCTTGCCTAATAAGTACGCTATGACTATATTTGCACGCAAGATTAAACCTATTGTTGCGATAACTTTTCCTATCGTGACACAAAGGTAAACAGTTTTATTGGTATAGGCAAATAAAATCATTGTTTTCTGCAAAGAAATTTGTGTGCCATTATGTAACGAATTGAATATGAGCGGCGAAGAAGTAAAAGAAAAACTCAAGCAGGAGGGCATAGTATTCTCGGAATTAGCCCGTTTGCTCGGTTACGACAGCGACCAGCGGCTGCACTCGGCATTGAAAGCCAACGATGTCAGGAGCGGTCTCATCGAGGATATTGCCCGTGCGATAAATAAAAGTGTTTCTTGGTTCTACCCAGAGACCACCAAAACTGTTGCTACGGACAACGGAATTGCTGTGTCCGGGAACGAGAACCAAATCACGGTAATATCCGAGAAGTTCATCAGCCTGCTGGAGAAGAAAGACGAGCAGATAAATCGGCTGCTCGACATCATAGAGGGTTTCAGAAAAGACAAGTGAGATATGGAGAATTATAGCAGATACGTCATAGACCTTTTGAAGCAGTCTTTCTCGGATTACATCGCTACCGGGGAAGTGGATGCGGAAAGGCTCACGGAAGCCCAAAAGAGGCTATCCCTTGAGCTTGACAGGTGCAAGGTGGGTAATTTACCATGCGATGAGTTGGAAGCCCTGTGCGGGGACGTAATGTGGCTTAAAAGCGACTTGCTGGGGATATGAGCAGGAAGAGGGCATACAGACCGGAAACGGTGGCGGTAATGGAACGCTTCTTTCAGGCTCTCGATGCGATTATTGAAGCCAAGATGATACGTGGCGTGCAGACATACTGCAACGAGTTCGGGATAAACAAGCGGCATCTGTACGTCCAGCGGAAAGACCTGTTCAAAGGCTTCTTTGAAATCTATTGGATCATGCCGATGATACAGAAGTTCGGGGTATCTCCCGACTGGCTTCTGTTCGGCAAGGGCGACATGTTCAAAAAGAAGCGGAAAAAGACGGATAACGAAATTGAACAATGAGAAAGGGAGAGCATGACCGCTTTCCCTTTTCTTCTCTTTTCCCCCATACCCCCTTATCTTATCTAAACCCTACTACTAACCTATATATACCTTATAGATATATTATATATATAAATAGGGGGTTTAAGGGGGAAAGACTTCATTTTGTTATAACACTTGTTATAACAAAGTCTATAAGTCGCTGATTTTCAGTCGTGCGATTTTGGGTTTTGGATTTGTTATAACAAAATTTTGAGCAAAAAACAGCCTCTAAAAACAGAAACTTTTACTGTAAATCAATTAGTTACAACTTTTGTTATAACTCTTGTTATAACACTTGATATAACAAAATGCGGAACACGCCATTTTGGGTAAAAATGGAAAACGGACATTTGATTTTCAATTAGTTATGAAGTTTGTTATAACACTTGTTATAACAAAAATAAAAGCCGCTTTTTGCTTAAAAACGGCTCATTTTTGAAAATCGCACTATTGATTTTCAATAAGATACAAACTTTGTTATAACTCTTGTTATAACAAAATCAATCCAATATTTGGGGTATCTGCTGGACGGCTTTCTGCTTGTTCTTGTCAAGCACCTTTGCGTATATCTGAGTAGTGGAGAGGTCTCGGTGTCCGAGAAGTTTTGATACGGTGTAGATGTCGGTGCCAAGGTCGAGCATCATCACGGCGAATGTATGCCGTCCGCAATGGAATGTTATCTCCTTGTCTATCCCTGCTCTCAATACCCACCGCTTTATGGCTTCGTTGGTACACGATGGGGAATATATGTCCCCGAATACGCTTTCATTCGGTTTGCCCCTCTTGCCCATGAGTTCCGCAGCCTGCGGTGTGATGTCAAGGTATTCAAGTCCTCCCGTCTTTTTCTGTTTGAAGATGATCCGGGTGTATTCGCCCTGCTCGTGTACCTCTCCCCATGTCAGCTTCAGTATGTCGCTCCGGCGAAGTCCGGTCAGACACGAGAACAGGAAAGCCTTTTTGATGTTTGGATATTCGCATTCGGTTTGCGCCAGCTTCTTCAACTCGTCAATGGTAAGGTACATTCTCGTTCCCTCCTCGGCCTTGAAGCCCTCTATGCCACGTATCGGGTTGTGGGCGATAATCCTTTCATCGAAAGCCTGATTAAGACACGCACGCAGCTTGTTGAAGTAGCTGAGCTTTGAGTTCCTCGCCAAAGGTTTGTCCTTTGTCCGTTCCCGTTTGTCATTCTCCCATGCGTTAGCCTTGTTGTCAAGATAGTCCCTGAAACCCTTTACCCATTCGGGGGTAATCTTTGCAAAGGTTATCTTGTGGTTTTTCTCGTACTTCTCCAAATGTTTAAGGCACGAGTACCAGTTGCCCCAATTACCCCTGCTTTCAGTACCCAGCCGCTTTTCACACATCGCCCTGTAATAATCGAAGAAAAGGGTATCTTCCTTGTATGCGGACTTGAAGCCGTATTCGTCATTCTGTATCTCGACCGTGCGCTTTGCCCGGATGGCTTCCGCAAGCTGCATCGTCTGTCGGTTCTGCTCCTTGTCGGCACGTGTGTGTTCCGGCACAAGGTAGAGTTTCAGGTACTCGTATTTTCGTCCCTCTTTCGTGAACACGTCAAGGTACAGGCTGGTATTTCCTGATGGCATGAGCCGCTTCCGCAGGTTTACCCGTTCTTTCTTTTTTCTATCCATATTCTTGTTGCTTTTTTGGTGCTTTTGGTGCTCATTTTATATGAGCAACGATTTAGCACCAAAGTTACGGCATATTGCCGACATAGCCATAGCAAATAAAGGGAAAATTTCAGATTTTTGTAAAATACTGTATTTCAATCTGTTTTTGCTGTTATTATTACCCGTTTTTGCTGTTTGGTTGCTATTTGAAAAAGGCTGATTTTTACGCTCTACTTTCCGACGCAAAAGTTTTTGAATATATTTCCCAATACTTCGTCGGTGGTGATTTCGCCGGTGATTTCGCCGAGGTAGTGGAGGCATTCGCGGATGTCTTGGGAGATGAATTCGCCGCTAATGGGGGAATCGAGTCCGGAAATGACACGCTGAATGGCCGTGAAGGCATGGGAGAGAGCTTCGTAGTGGCGTATGTTGCTGACGATGACGTCTCCGGAGTTAAGGTTGTTTAGATTGACCGTGCTGAGAAGTTCATCTATCAGTAGCTCGAGGTTTTGGCCGGTTTTGGCCGAAATGGCGATGAGTTTTTCACCGCAAGTGCAGAGTTTGATGGTTTCCAGGGTAGTCAAAGGATCTTCTACTTGGTCCGTTTTGTTTAGAATAATTAAAAGTCGGGCTTCCGGGTAAAGATGTTCCTTGACCTGGCGGTAATAGTTTTCGAAGGTATCGGTTCCCCGGCTTAAGTCTGTTAATAAGAGCACTACACTGGCTTGGGCGATTTTGGCAAAAGTACGTTCGATTCCGATGTTTTCTACGGTATCTTCTGTTTTGCGAATGCCCGCTGTATCGATGAAACGGAATAGGACACCGTTTAAATTGATGGTGTCTTCAATGGCGTCGCGCGTTGTGCCGGCAATGTCTGAAACAATGGCTTTGTCTTCTCTTAAAAGGGCATTCAATAACGTACTTTTTCCTACATTGGTATTGCCCACGATAGCGACGGGAACACCGTTTTTGATCACGTTTCCCAAAGAAAAGGAACGACATAGCCGATTTAAAAGCGTTTCGATATTACTCGCGATACGCCGTAATTCGGTACGATCGGCAAATTCCACATCTTCTTCTGAAAAATCGAGTTCTAATTCCAGCAGGGAAGTAATGTGTAATAAAGCCGTCCGTAATTTTATCAATTCTCCGGAGAAACCTCCTTTCATTTGAGTCATTGCCATTTTGTGGGAAGCTGCTGAGGAGGAAACAATCAGATCGGCAACGGCTTCGGCTTGTGAAAGGTCCATTTTTCCGTTTAAAAAAGCGCGTTGAGTAAATTCGCCCGGCAGAGCTAAACGTGCTCCTGTATTTATCAGCAATTGTAAAAGACGCTGTTGGATGTATGTGGATCCGTGGCAGGAAATCTCTACAGAATCTTCTCCTGTAAAAGAATGGGGTGCCCGGAAAAGAGTGATTAAAACTTCGTCTATCAATTGCTGATCTTCGTAAATAGATCCGAAATGTACGGTATGGGAAGCACTTGCTCTTAGTTTTTTCCCGGAAGGAGAAACGAATAAGGCGTCTGCTAAATCGATACAACCTTTTCCGGATAGCCTTATGATAGCTATTGCTCCGGTTCCGGGGGCTGTGGAGATAGCACAAATGATAGATTCGTCGATCATAATTTGCTTTTTTACAAATGTAAGGTTTTCAGGTAAAAGTTGAAAATGGGAAGGAAGAAATTCACTTATCAGGAAAAGAATTGTTTGGAAAGGGATAACGGAAAATAAAGGTTGGTCAATGAGATAACAGGGCGAATATCGAATGAGAAAAGTTAAAACTTTTTTCTTTTGAGGGAAGGAAACATAAAGCCGCCCATAGGTTTACGGTTTATTCCTTAGTAGGCTAAGGAAGAGTTCTCTTAGGGAGAAAAAGGATTACAAATACCTGTATTCAAACAGATCTCGGCTGAGGCCGAAGGCGGACTTTATGGTTTTCCTTGCTGATATAGATGATTTATCTCATTTAAAAGCTGTTTATTTTCGTGAAAGTCCCTCATCAAAGAGAGACAAAATACATCTTCATCGTCATATAAAGCTGTCAATTCGGGATAAGCTACAATATCCCGCAGGGCTTCTAATAATGTATTTTTATAGAGGGGGGAAATCCGGTTCAGATTTTTGTAATATTCTGCCGATTGTCCAATAGAACAAAAATGCTCATCTAATTTTTCAAACTCAGTGTCTAGCGCCAGAGGATAAGTTTGTTTCTTTAAACCGGATCTCATAATTTTTACGGTACCGATCAGATAAGAATCTAAGGGTTCTTTAATGGTCTGATTGGCATATAATTCATAAGTAGTCGTATAACTATAATCATTCCACTTCTGAGGGATCAGATAAAAAGCTGTTTTTTTGTTTAATTTAGCTAATAGGGGAATAAAGCTTTCGATAATACGGATTTTCATAAGTCAGATATTGGGTAATAAGTCTATTTAAATATCAGGTAAAACCCTATAAAAGGAATCCCGATCCCCAGCACAAAATAAATAAGATAAACTTGAAAAATCCACTGAAAGCAAATGGAAAATTTTTGTAAGCGGGATAAAGGATATTCAGGATATTGACTTTTAAAACGTTTGACATCTATTTCAGAATGATTATTATCGTATTTCATTAAAATATTTTCGTATTTTTCGTATAGTTGTTTTAATTTATCCTCCGAGACTGTTTTTCTTATTTTCAGGATATTTAATTCATCTAATAAAGCAGAGAGTTCACAGCCGCATTTATGAAAATTAATCGCCCTCAATCCGTATTCCCGGGTCGCAATGACCTGAGAAATTGCTAAGACAAAAACGGATAAACCGATGGTGAGTATAGTGACTAACGTTCCTTTCGCCTGATTTTCCGGTAAGAAAATACATAAATTCATGGCAATGATGGATACTGTCAGAAAGGTTACGGATAAAGTAGAGTAGAGATTGTTTAACCGCATTCTTCTGTATGCATTAAATCTGGCTCCTCGGGTTTTCCAGATTTTCTTTTCTAAGTTTTCAATAAGTATATCCATATTTAACCACTGTTTTTTCCGTTTATTATGCCACTGTCTTTTTCAAAACTGTATAGGCTCCTCACTAAAAATCTGTTGTAAAGACGTTCAATTGTCTCCGGCGAATAAGAATGTTCCTCCCGGATCAAATTGTGCCGGATGAGTTCTGCCCTTTTTTTTTCAGGCGTATTGAGGGTGTCGTAATCGTACAAATAGGAGTTTTTTCCTTTTTTAAGTTCGTAATAGGCGCGTGTTACGGATTTTAACGATTCCGGTTTTTGATAATCAAAAATTTCCGATTGACGGAAAAAACTTATAATAATATGATCAATACGATTTAGTAAGATTATATCCGTGAGTTGCGAATAATAACAAATCCAGCCGTATCTTTTCTTTCCTGATTTTACCCCTGCTATTTTTTTATTCAATTCTTCTAAAAAATAAGCTTTCAGCGCTTCAGGCCTGTTTTTATAATGAACCGGACAGTATTCAGGTTGTTGGTATTGTTTTTTGAATTCGGTGAAAACCCCCGCAATCCGCCTGATAAAACGGGAAATTTTTTCTTCGGGAACAGTTATTTTTTGCGGGGAAATAAGATAACCTAAGTAGACAATTTCCTGAACTTTTTTTCCTGAACTTGTTTTTGACAAATTCCAATGAAGTTTTTTTCGTTTAAGGTTGTCTCTGATTTCTTGTCTGCCTGTTTTTAGTGGCCCGTTGGTAAAAAATAGCATATCGTCTACATAACGACTGTAGAAGGGAAAACGGTTTTTCATCATAAGGTCAAAATCAGACATGTATATCTCAGACAAAATGTTAGAGATGGATAGACCCTGGGGGATTCCGATTGCCGGTTTTTCTTTCTGTCTCCTCTGAGCGGTGCAAGGGAAAGGAACTGTCGGATTGTGAATGGCTTTCCAAAGCAGAGAAAGAATCCGTTCGTCTTCGATTTTTTCTTTTAATAGTCCGAATAGGATAGTATGGTCGATGTGATCGTAAAATCCTTTTATATCCGTTTTTAAATAAGCCGAATCGGAATGCTGTTGCATATATTTGTATAGATCGGCAATTTTTTTGTTCGGTAGATCTCGGTTAATGCATTCAGGAAATATGAGGTGGAGATACTCTTTTAAAGCCAATAGCAATAAGCGGTCTCTCACCGTGGGAATTGAAAGTACACGGGGAAAATGTTTGGCTCCCTTGGAAATTAATTTCTCCCGGTAGTAAGTAAAAGTATAAGTCTGTATACGGGTTTTGGTTTGAATGATATTTATTTCTTCTTCAAGCCGAGACTCGAAAGCCGTAGGAAGAACGGAATCATTTCCCCTCACCCCGGAAGAATGAAGGTGAGAATAAAATAATCTTTTTAAGTGGGAAGTAGAAATAATATCTTCAAACGTCATGCGTAATTTTATATTTACAAAAATATGTAAAAAATAGACAACAAAAAAATTTAAATATAAAAGCTGTGAGAAAATTGCAGAGCAGAATAGGATGACTTTTATTATACTGAATTTTCGGGTATCCGGAAAAAGTATTTCCGGAGGGTAAAAAGAAAAAAGTGATTTTTCAGATATTAAATATTTGAACCTTTCATGCTCAGAGCCAAGACTTCCCGGATGTCTGCAGAGGACGGATTTTGGAAAACTCTCAGGCCGAATTCCGGTATGATAGCTAGTATGTGATCGAAGATATCGGATTGTATATTTTCGTAAGGAACCCAGTTTTTTTCTGAAGAAAAGAAGTAGATTTCTAAAGGAATACCTTTTTCGGTGGATTGAAGCTGACGTACCATGTGGGTGAGATTTTTACTAGTAACCGGCAGATTTCGAAGATAATTCTCCAGATAGGCCCGGAAAACCCCTAGGTTGGTTTGATGTAATCCGTTGATTAACAGACAATCGTTTATGTGATGTTTTTGGTTATATTCTTGGGCCCGTTCTTCCGTTTTTTCAATGTAATTTTTGAGAATCGTAATCTTTTTGAATTTTTCCAGCATTTCAGGTGTGCAAAAATGTACGGTATTCATATCAATGTTGATAGAACGTTTGATTCTCCGGCCTTCCGATTCGCTCATTCCTCTCCAGTTTTGAAAAGAATCGCTCACTAAGGCATAAGGGGGAATGGTCGTAATGGTGTTGTCAAAGTTGCGGACTTTAACTGTATTAAGCGTAACTTCTATCACGACTCCGTCTGCATTGTATTTGGGCATAGTGATCCAGTCTCCCGGCCGGAGCATATCATTGGCTGAAAGTTGTACTCCCGATACCAAACCCATGATGCTATCCTTGAATACTAACATTAATATTGCTGCAGAAGCTCCCAGTCCGGCTAAAAGATGTGCCGGCGATTTTCCGATCAGAACACTGATAATCAGTATACTTCCTACAAAAAACAAGGCAACCTGAATGATCTGGAATATTCCTTTTAAAGGACGTTCCCGGAAGGCTTCTTTCTGGTTGATTAATTCGAATAAAGTACCCAGAAAGATGTTTGTAAACCGGATGGAAACGGCAATAATATAAATCATACACAGTTTACGAAGGAAAATGAATAGATCCGTAGTTTCTGGAAATGCTAAGGGAAGACAGGCATAAATAATGACAGGGGGAATAAGATGGCAAAAGTTATTCATAACCTTGTCGTTAAACAGTAAATCGTCCCATGTCGCTTTGGTGCGTTGCGTCACTTGACGAATGAGACGGAGGAGTCCCTGCCGGCAGATCAGGTCAGCTAAGTAGGCGATGAGGAGAATGATGAGGAGGATGACAAGGTGATTGAGAAGGCCACTTAGGTTTTCACTAACCCCTGAGTATTCCAATAATTTTTGAACCCAATTGCTTATGATATTCATATCTTTGGAGATATAATCGTTAGAAATAGAATAAACTCCGGAGCCTGAAAGGAGATGGGAATAACTTTTCAGTTTCGGAACTGCTAAGATATAATTATTTGAGAAAAAGGATGAAATTTAAGGAGGCAAAAAGGAGAAATAAATCGGATTATTTTGTTTTTCCGGACGGTTTTAACCGTTTGTTCTTTATTTTTGCAAAGAATGTTTCGGCGGAAAGAAGTATGTTTTTATGAAAGGAAAGAATAAAAATGGGGTATGGCGGTAACGTGGAATTTATGGCATGGATGCCAGAAGATAAGTGAAGGCTGCCGATATTGTTATGTATATCGGCAAGATGAAATGCATGGGAAAGATAGCAGTCTTGTCACCCGTACGGCCCTGTTTAATTTACCGGTCAGACGCAAACGGGATAAAACCTATAAAGTACCTGCCGGAGAAATGGTTTATACCTGTTTTACTTCCGACTTTTTTGTACCGGGTGCAGATGAATGGAGAACTGAGGCTTGGGCAATGATCAAAGAAAGACCGGATTTGAGGTTTTTTATGATTACAAAGCGAATCGATCGTTTTCGGGTAGCTTTGCCGGAAGATTGGGGAGAAGGGTATGAACACGTGGCTATCGCTTGTACAGTGGAAAATCAGACGATGGCGGATTATCGTTTGCCTATTTATAAGGAATTACCAATCCGGCATAAGATTATTATATGTGCTCCTTTATTGGGGAGTCTGGACTTAACTGCTTATTTGGATGCTTCTATAGAGGAGGTCTCTGTCGGGGGGGAGTCCGGTTTGGAAGCAAGAACCTGTAATTACGACTGGGTGCTGGATATACGGCGGCAATGTGTGGAAAAGGAGGTGCCATTTGGTTTTCATCAGACAGGAGCCCGTTTGCTGAAAGATGGAAAGCTGTATCGGATTCGGCGGGAATTTCAGCATTCTCAGGCCCGCCGGGCCGGGATTGATTACCGGAAATAAGGGAAAGAAAAAGGGAATATGGTGAAATAACACAAAAGGGCACGTCCCTAATGTGTAAAAATGGAAGGAAAAAATGGAGAAAGTACGTTTTGGAGTGGTCGGGACTAATTTTATTACGGACTGGGTGATTGCGGGTGCCCGGCAAGATGCCCGCTTTGAGTTGACAGCCGTGTGTTCCCGTTCGGAAATCAGGGGAAAGGAGTTTGCCCGGAAGTATGGGATTCCGTATGTTTTTACTACTGTGGAAGAAATGGCCGGTAGTTCTTGTGTGGATGCTGTATATATAGCTTCTCCTAATTTTATGCATGCTTCCCAGAGTATACTGTGTATGAGAGAAGGGAAGCATGTGTTGTGTGAAAAACCGCTGGCTTCCAATGTGGCGGAAGCGAGAACAATGATTGAAACCTCGAAACGGTATGGGGTGGCATTGATGGAGGCGATGAAACCGACTTTGACACCTAATTTTGGTGTAGTCCGGAGGCAGTTAAAACACTTGGGGAAGGTCAGGCGTTATTTTGCTTCTTTTTGTCAGTATTCTTCCCGCTATGATCAGTTGAAGGAAGGAAGGGTGTTGAATGCCTTTAAACCGGAGTTTTCCAATGGGGCTACGATGGATTTGGGTGTTTATACGATTTATCCGTTGGTTGTGCTGTTCGGGCGTCCTTTGGCTATACAAGCCTGCGGAGAAATATTGGAAACCGGCGTTGACGGACAGGCGGCGGTACATTTGTTGTATGAAGGGATGAATGCGACCGTATTGTATTCTAAAATAGCCGATTCTTATTTGCCCTCGGAAATACAGGGAGAGGACGGAACGTTAATTTTGGATAAGATACAGCAAATCTCGGAGGTGGTATGGATACCTCATGGGCCTGCTACTTCCGGAAGGGGTAATCTTTCTACCCGGCAGAATTTGAGTTTCTTTACGGATAAGGATGAATATTATTACGAAATAGCTGAATTTATAGGTTTGATCCAGCGTGGAAGATTAGAGTCGGATATCAATTCTCATTTACATTCTTTGATGACTTTAGAGATTACCGACGAAATCCGCCGGCAATTGGGGGTGGTTTTTCCTGCGGACCGGAATACAAAGTAACGGATTTGTTTTTTTTGTACTCCGGCTCGGTTTAAGGAGAGTAAAGTAAAATTTTTTGTAGCCGGTTGAAGTTTTGAGGCAATCTCTCTCTATTCCAGTAAACTTTGCGGTTGGAAGGAACAATAGTTTCTTGTTTTTTCAAAATTCCGTATATTCGTTGTATGAATTTAAAATGAAAATGGTTGAACAAATCGAATTTACGCTGAAACCACGTTCCAAGGGGATATATTTAGTTACCGAGGAAATTGCACGTCATTTGCCTGCTATAACGGGAGCAGGAATGGTACATCTTTTTTTAAAACATACTTCCGCAGCATTGGCCATAAATGAAAATGCCGACCCGGATGTAAGGCTGGATATGGAGGCTATCTTCGATCGTTTGGTAAAAGAAAGGGAGACTTATTACCGTCATACGGCAGAAGGAGATGACGATATGCCCGCTCATGCCAAAACAGTATTGACAGGAGTAAGTCTTACTTTACCACTTAAAGACGGCAAGTTAAATCTGGGGATCTGGCAAGGCATCTATTTGTGTGAGTTCAGACGTTTCGGCGGTCGGCGGACGGTTGTTGCTACTGTAATCAGTTGAAAGACGTTGAGAAAGAACGACGCTTTGTGCCGGATAATAGTTTATATGACGCTTCGCTGCTGAATGAACCTTTTGTTTTGGAGAATCAGATTGACTTGCAAACTGGGGTTTCATGAAACAGCGAAGCGTTGGCTTGTTGTCAGAATTGTTTTGGGGAAAGATTGCTCTTCTTCCCGCACATCAAGGCTGAATTAAGCGATTTGTTTGCGGGCATCCTGTCGTTTGACAATCTGTCCGTAAATGATAAGAGCGATAGCTGATAGAAGAGCTATTCCTGCAAAGTAATACCAGATATAATGCGCATGACTACTGGCGGCTAGCCACTCTTCCCGTGTAGAGAAAAGTGTGGGCTCCGGGCAATATTTGCTCAACAGATAGCCGGATAGTCCGAAACCTACGATGGAAGAGAGAAAAGAGTGAAGATGGCTGAAGCCTAAATAAAGTCCCTCTTCTCCTTTGGGAGCTTGTAAAGAAAAATATTCCAGGAAACGGGGAGAAATAAAAGTTTCTGCTATTCCCTGGAACACAATGCCGACGACCATCATAAAAGCGACGGGATGCATCGTTAAAATCGTGCTCTGAGGATTCAGCATATTACCGTATGCCATACACAGTGCGGAAACTGGCATAATAAACATACCGACTGTCATGGAAGTTAAGGCTGTTCTTTTCCGCATGATTTGGGTGACGAGATTTACAGTAAGTACTACCACCAAAGGATTTACATTGGCATACCAGGAAGGAGAAGCCCCCTCTCCTGCAAGACGCAATACATATTTAGGCATAGTGGCATACAATTGGTGTTGCACCATCCAGAAACCGGTGATAATGACGATTAAGGTGATCAGCCGTCCATTGGTACAAACTTTTAGAAGGGCGTGCCAGATCTGACGGAAGGTTTTACCTTCTCCGCTGTGATGACTGCTTTTATAAAAAAACCAGATCGCAATTAAAGCGAGTAAAGTCATGGAGGCTGAAAAATAATTCAGATTGATTAGACCTTCATTCCCCATAGCTTCCCGTAAAGGCTTTACGATCGTTTTTCCGGAAAAAGCTCCGATGTTGACCATGCCATAAAAAATAGCAAAACCTTTTGCCCGGGTGGATGCTGTAGTTTCCCGTGCTACTGTGGCCGAAATAACACTTTTAATAAAAGCACCTCCCAGGATAATAAGAGCCATGATTGGAATAATTCCATAACGTAATCCACTATCGGTCAGTCCTTTAAAAATGGTTGTTTTTCCATATTCCACTAAACCTGCACTTTCCAGATAGGTCGGGAATAATGCCAGTCCACTATAACCAATGGTCAGAAGACTAAACGCTAATAGCATAGACCGTCGGAAACCGATTTTATCAGCAATTGCCCCTGCAAAAGTAGGCAGTAAATAAAGAAAAGCAGAGAAAGTTCCTGCAATGGCTGCTGCCTGAAGGTCGTTGAATCCTAAAATGCGACTTAAATAAAGGGTAATGACGATGAAGACTCCGTAATAGGCAGCCCTTTCCAATAATTCTACCGTGTTCGCTACCCAAAATGCTTTACTGAACCGGATTTTTTCTTTTGGTTTTGCTGTCGTACTCATGTTAATAATTTCAAAATTTGATGTTTATATTAAAAAATAAGATCACCACCTGTTTTTTTACCTTTTTTAGGAAAGCTACAAAACTAATTAAAATCTCCAATAAAAAAGAATTGAAGAATTGGGTTAAGTTATAAATTTTTTCTATGAGTAACAGAGAAGCCTAAAAGGTTGAATCTTTTCCTGTTCAAGGGTTCAGTGGTTCAATACTCCGGAGAGGAGGAAGAAGGATTTTTTATTTGGATTTAAAAGAGAGAGCAACTGTAAAACCCAAAAGAAAGATAAAAGGTGAATTTTTTTAAAAGACTATTGTGAAACTGTAACAAAAAAAGAGAAATTTACAGAATTAAAATAGAGGGGAATCTTTGAACACAAGGGCCAGATATTACGTATTCTTTAAGGGAAGATTTCCGGGAATTATTTTTTACCCGGAGAAATAAAAGTTCGCAAGAGAGGAAATGAGAGAGAGAATGAGAATTTGGGGAGTAATAGGAGTATTTTTTTTATTTTTATGTTTGGGTGTAAAAGCTCATAATTTACAAAAGGTGAAAAAACAGACATATTTATATGCAGTAAAAGGATCCGATCATTTGTATTTGGATAAATACGAACGGGAGGATGAACAAGGTATGAAACCTTGTATGTTATTTTTATTTGGAGGAGGATTTGTCAAAGGGGAAAGAGACGATGTTCGTTATATCCCTTACTTCCACTATTGGGCTGAGAGGGGATATGTGGTCGTTTCTATCGATTATCGGTTGGGATTAAAGGCTGTGGCTGAGGGGAAAAAAGTAAATCCGGAACAATTTCTCTCTGTTTTGGCAGGAGCTGTCCAGATGGCTGTCGAAGATTTATATGCTGCTACGGATTATGTATATACGCATGCTAAAGAGTGGAAAATTGACCGGAAGAAAATCATTGCAAGTGGTTCCAGTGCGGGGGCAATTACTGTTCTTCAAGGAGAATATGAGATTTGTAACCGGGGGAATGTTAATTCTATATTGCCTAAAGGGTTTAATTATGCTGGAATTGTCGCTTTTGCCGGTGCAATTTTGGATACTCAGCCGGATTTACAATGGAAACGACCCCCTGTACCTATGCTTTTATTTCATGGGGATGCTGACGAGCGGGTTCCTTTTTATAAAGCCGGAGATGAACGAGGTGGTTTTTTCGGTGCGAATTATATTGCCAGGCAATTGACCCATATGAATAGACCTCATTATTTTTGTATATATTTAAATGCAGGGCATGAAATAGCGAGTATCCCCCTGGAGGAAAATAGAGGGGAAATTGAAATTTTTCTGGAAAAGTTCATCCGACAAAAACAGGCTTTAATCATGAATACGGAAATTTTTTTTCTGGGAAAAGCGGAACTGAAAAAAAAGTTGGATTTAATGGATTATATAAATAATAATTTTAAAGAATGAAATGTCGAAAAATTCGGTTTAAAATTGTGTGTGTGTTATTGAAATAGAATTTAGGATATGACAAATGAAATAAAAACAGAACTACATCCGTTGGAACCTTTTTTTCCGGAAGGAGCCAGAATGTTGATGCTAGGTAGCTTTCCCCCGGCGGCAAACCGATGGAAAATGAATTTTTATTATCCGAATTTTCAAAACGATATGTGGCGAATTTTTGGTTGTGTATTTTTTGATGATAAAGATTATTTTTTGACAGAGGACCGGAAATCATTTTGTGAAGTCCGGATTCGGCAATTTTTGGAAGAAAAGAGAATTGCTTTGTCGGATACAGCCCGGGAGATCATTCGTCAAAAGGGAAATGCTTCCGATCGTTTTTTGGAAATTGTAAAGACTGCAGATGTAAAGGAGATTCTGGAACAATTGCCGGATTGTCAGGCTGTGGTCACGACGGGACAAAAAGCTACAGATACGCTTCTCATGCTTTTGCAAGCGGAAGAACCCCGGGTAGGGCAATTTTCAGTATATAAAATGGGCAATCGGCAACTCCGTATTTATCGGATGCCTTCTTCTTCCAGAGCCTATCCTAAACCTTTAACGGAAAAAGCAGAAATATATAAAAATATGTTCAGAGAACTAGGAATGCTGTAGAAAGATGAAAACGTGTTTGTTTATTATAGATATGCAGAATGATTTTTGCCGCCCTTATAGTAATTTATATATACCGGATGCGGAAATTGATGCCGGCCGGATTGCCCGTTTGATTGCCGGTTGCGCAAAGGATATCGACGGGATTATTCTGGCACAGGATATTCATCAGGTGATGAATATCACGCATACGGTTTTTTGGACTGATTTAGGGGGACGGCATCCGAAACCGGGAACTCCCATTAAAGCGGAGGAGGTGGAGAAAGGAGAATGGATACCTTTTACGGAAAAGGAAAGAGTTTTAAATTATCTACGGCATTTCGAAAAAGAAACAAAGGAGTTTCATGTAGTCTGGTTGGAACATTGTATTGTCGGTAGTGAAGGTGCTGCCGTTGTTTCAAGAGTCATGAGGGAAGTACGGGCATGGGCTGCCCGGGGACATTTTATACATATCGTAGAGAAGGGAGCTTATCCTTTTGCCGAACAATACGGTGCTTTCAGGGCTGAAGTAATCGTTGAAGATGCTCCCTCTACTTGGTTTAACCTGCCTTTGTTGCAGGAATTGAATACTTATGATAGTATTTG
>UMCV01036330.1_pt1 | contig 44235 bp, 46 predicted proteins | sample 1964311 | NCBI WGS metagenome assembly UMCV01 (sample SAMEA4835976, study PRJEB28245) | human gut metagenome | biome: gut microbiome; material: fecal sample | place: Denmark | collected 2008 | reverse complement strand
TCCCATTTGTTTCACCTCTATTAATCTTGTTATCAATAATATGGAAATTTGCAAATAAAAACTTTTAAAATTAAAGGAAAACATTTTAGAATTCCTTTAATTTTGAAAGTTAGAGTTGGAAAAATCCAACTCTAAACTTTATTCTGCCATTTTTTTCAATTTATTCCAACGTCTCATGGAATAAGTTTTATTAGCATCGAGTAATGCTTGCGCATTTTCAGGGTTTACCTTTGGTAATTGATTATAACGTGTTTGAGATAAAATATAATCAAAATATTTATCAAAATTAGGTTCTTTGCAATCAATTTGTAAAGGATTCTTTCCTTGTGCTTCTAAGCGTGGATCAAATCTAAAGATTGGCCAGTATCCACATTCTGTAGCATCACGTTGTGATTTTTGATGGTTAATTAATCCACCTTTAATACCATGTTCAATACATGGAGAATAAGCAATGATTAAAGATGGACCATTGTAAGATTCTGCTTCTTTTAAAGCTTTAATGGTTTGATTAATGTTTGCACCCATCGAAATTTGAGCAACATAAACATGTCCATAAGCCATAGCAATGGAAGCTAAATCTTTTTTCGCTGTCTTTTTACCAGCGGCAGCAAATTTAGCAATTGCTCCAGTTTGTGTGGATTTAGAAGCTTGTCCACCTGTATTAGAATAAACTTCAGTATCTAAAACTAATACGTTAATATTTTCGTTACAAGCAAGAACATGATCAAGTCCACCATAACCAATATCATAAGCCCATCCATCGCCACCGATAGACCAAATGGATTTATTTACTAAATCACGGCTATAATCAAGTAATGCTTTAATACCTTGGTTAGAACTAGCTTGAACTAAAGTAATGATTTTATCTTTTAAGGTACGAGTAACTTCACGATTTGTTTGATTTTCAAGATATTGATTTAAAACATCTTTTAATTCATCTTCACAACCATCGATATTTTCTAAAATAATGTTGCGAATATCATTTAACTTAATATCTGTTGCAACACGCATACCATAAGCGTATTCTGCATTGTCTTCAAATAAAGAGTTTGCCCAAGCAGGACCTTCGCCATTTTCATCTTTGACAAAAGGAGTAGATGGAACAGAACCACAATAAATGGATGAACAACCTGTTGCGTTACCAACAAGCATATCTTTTCCAAATAATTGTGAAATTAAACGATAATATGGTGTTTCACCACATCCAGCACAAGCGCCAGAAATTTCAAAATATGGTTTTAAGAAAGAAGCGCCCTTGAAGGTGTTTGTATTGAAATAATTAGAACGGTAAGGAACTTTTTGATAATAGTAATCAGCAGAAGCAGATAGATGTAATTCGTGTTTGACATCTTCCATTGTTAAAGCTTTTTGACCAGCTTTTCCAGGACATTCAGCAACACATAATCCACAACCAACACAGTTATCTGGAGAAACTTGAATTTTGAATTTTAAACCAGCCATGTTTGGACCTAATGCTGGAATGACATCATCTCTACCATCTAATGGAGCATTAGCTACTTCTTCTTCTGTAGCTAAGAATGCACGAATGGTTGCATGTGGACAAACCATGACACATTTTCCACATTGAATACAATTTTCTTTGTGCCAATGAGGAACTTCGGTTGCAATCGTTCTTTTTTCTTTATAAGTAATGTTTGGTTGCATACTACCTGTTAAAAGATCCCCTTTAACAAAAGCAGATACAGGTAAATCATAACCTCTTAAGTGGTTGATTTCTTCAACATAATCATCAAAATATGGATCTTCTGTTTTTCTTTCTACTTTATGGACTTCTAAGTTTTTCCATTCTGGTTTAACAGGAACGCGTTTTACTTTTCCGCCCTTATCAATTGCTAAATAGTTTAATTTAACAATTTCTTCACCTTTTTTGCCATAAGATTTTTTAGCAGCTGCTTTCATCAATTCAACAGCTTGGTCATAAGGCATAATATTTGCTAACTTAAAGAATGCTGATTGAAGAATCGTATTGGTTCTTCTTCCCATGCCAATTTTATGAGCAATGGAAGTAGCATCAATAATATAGAATTTTGCTTTCTTTTCTGCTAATTGCTTTTTAAAACTATTTGGAAGATTTTGTTCTAGTTCTTCTGGAGTAAAGGTCGTATTTAATAAGAAAGTACCACCTTTTTTCAAACTCTTTAACATATCATATTTAAAGACATAAGAATCTAAAGAACAAGAAATTAAATCAGCATGTTCAATATAGTAGGTTGAGTGAATTGGTTTTTTACCAAAACGTAAGTGAGAACGTGTTGCTCCTCCTGCTTTTTTAGAGTCATATGCAAAATATGCTTGAGCATATAAATCAGTATTATCCCCAATAATTTTAATGGAGTTTTTATTTGCAGATACTGTTCCATCAGAGCCGAGTCCATAGAATAGACAAGATGTATAATCAGCAGCAACATGGAATGATTCATCTACAGGAATGGACTTAAATGTGACATCATCATTGATCCCTACAGTAAAGTCTGTATGTGCATTTTTTGATTTCATGAAATCAAATACGGATTTGATGTGTTTTGGTTGAGTATCTTTGCTAGATAAACCATAACGGCCACCAATAACAGTAATTTGATTGCGATTCATTTGTTTTAAAGCTGCAACAACATCTAAATATAATGGTTCGCCTGTTGCACCCATTTCTTTTGTCCGGTCTAAAACAGCAATTCTTTTTACAGTTGCTGGTAAAACAGAGACGAGATGTTTAGCAGAAAAAGGACGATATAAATGAACTTTAACAAGACCTACTTTTTTACCTTTTGCGGTTAAAGCATCTACAACTTCTTTTGCTGTTTCAGTTACAGATCCCATAGCAATGATGACATCTGTTGCATTTTCAGCACCATAATAAGTAAATGGAGCGTAATGACGTCCTGTCAATGCACTAATTTTATCCATGTATTTTTCAACAACGCCAATGACTTTATCAAAGTGAGCATTTTGTGCTTCTCTTCCTTGGAAGTAAATATCGTCATTTTCAGCACCACCACGAGTTAAAGCATTGGTGTGTGGATTTAAAGCATTTTTACGGAAACGTTCAACTGCGTCTTTATCTACTAAAGAAGCAAGTTCGTCATAATCCCAAGTTTCAATTTTTTGAATTTCATGAGAGGTTCTAAACCCATCAAAGAAACTAACAAAAGGATAAGAAGCTTCAATTGCTGATAAATGAGCAACAGGAGCTAAATCCATAACTTCTTGCACAGAATGCGCACAAAGCATTGCAATTCCTGTTTGACGAACAGCATAAATATCTTGATGATCTCCAAAAATAGATAAAGATCTAGTTGCAATAGCTCTTGCTGAAACGTGGAAGACAACAGGTAATAATTCACCAACACATTTATAAATGTTAGGAATCATTAAAAGTAATCCTTGTGAAGCGGTAAAGGTTGAAGCTAAAGATCCAGCTTGTGCAGCACCATGAACGGTACCAGCAGCTCCAGCTTCAGATTGCATTTCTACAACTTTAACTTTTGTTCCAAAAATATTTTTGCGACCAGCAGCAGACCAAGCGTCTACATACTCAGCCATTGTTGATGATGGTGTAATTGGAAAAATCCCTGCAAATTCTGTAAAGGCATAGGCAACATGCGCGGCAGCGGTATTTCCATCCATCGAAACAAATTTTCTTGCCATAATTTTCCTCCTCAATGCAATATTTTTTATATTCTATAAAAAACACCGTTAATATTATACACTATACTTCACGTTTTTTCATCTAAAAAATAAATAAAATTGATTAAATTGTGTAATTTTATTTCAAAATCAATAAAAAAATGATTCAATAGTCCTTAAATTAGGTAAAGAAACAATAAAAACAAAAATGATTTCATATAATGAAATGGTGATCTTTAATGAAAAAGGCCTATGCAAAAATTAATTTAGATGCAATTTTATATAATTATCGACATTTGAAATGTCAATTTCAAAAAAATATTATTGCCGTATTAAAGGATGATGCTTATGGATTAGGTGCAGTCCCAATAGCAAAACATTTACAAAACGAAGAAGGCATTGTTTTTGCTGTTAAAGATCTTCACGAGGCTATCCAACTTAGAAAAGCAAAGATTATAAAAGATATTTTAGTTTTAGGTGTATTTGAAAAAAAAGATCTTTCTAAAATTAAAAAATATCACTTACAAGTCATTGTGACAACCTTAAAACAACTAGAAGAGTTAAAAGATACATCTATTTCTTTTCATCTTAAAGTCAATACAGGAATGAACCGATTAGGGCTATCTATTGAAGATTTTAAAAAAGCTTTTTTCCTTTGCCATCATCCTCCTCAATATTGTTTAAAAGGGATCATGACACACTTTGCTACAGCAGATGAAAATCATAAACAATATCAAGTCTTCAAAGAAGCTTTACAAGGTTTAGATTGTTCTTCTTTGATGATTCATTGCTTTAGTTCTAATTCTTTACAACAAGATGATTTGACCAATTATTGTCGTGTTGGGATTCGGTTATATGGTCTTTTTAAAAGAGATTTAATGTTAAAAAATGCTTTAGAAATTGAATCCCCTATTGCACACATTCAAAAAGTTTATCCACATGATTTTGTAGGATATGATTTTCAATACGAAGTAAAAGAAAAAGGGTATGTGTACATTTTACCTTTAGGATATGCTAATGGTTGGGGAAGATTTGTAAAAAGTTATGCTTTTTTTGAAAATATTTATTTAGAGCAAGCAGGAACCATCTCCATGGATTATACCGCTTATTTTTCTACACAAAAAATAAAAAAAGATACGATTTTAGAACTTGTCAGTTTACATGTTCCCATTGAACAATTAGCTGATTATAATCGTATCAGTATTTATGAAATTTTAACACGTCTTCGTTTAAAACGCATTTATTTGTGATATTGCGTATGATTGAGAATCGAAAAAGCACGATAGATTTGTTCTAAAAGTAAAATTCGTGTTAACTGATGAGGGAAAGTCATTTTTGATAAACTTAAGGAAAAATGATGAAAAATATTTTCAGAAAGACCATAAGAACTTCCGATAATAAACGTAATATCTGAAGTTCCACTAGATTGGATTTCTTCTATTTTTTGGGAAAGTTGAATACTATCTAGCATTTTTCCTAAAATAGCCAGTTGAATTACATATCCCTTACAATATTTTACAATTTCTTTAGCTTCTTCTTTTAATGCCAAATCTTTTGGAAGATGAGAAGCTTCTTTAACTTCAATGATCTCAATTTTACTAAATTTAGATATTCTTTTAATATATTCATTTGCCGCTTCTTTTAAATATTTTTCTTTTAAATTACCAACACAGACAATTCGTATCATACGGAAACTTTTTCAGGCTCAATCGCTTCTAAATAATCAATAATATGTAAAATAGCGCGACAATCAACTAAAGAATTATGGAAAGAAGTTTCATTAAACCCAAGTTCAGTAGAAAGAGCTTTTAAATTTAAATGTTTTGGATTTAATCTTTCTTTGGCAATTTCTTGAATGTCAACCCAATTCATATTTTGTAAGTGGAAATGATATTTATCAAACATGAGTTGAATCATTCTTTTATCAAAATCATATCCATAGGCGTAGATGACATCTGCATCTTTTAATATTTGATAAATTTCCTGAATTAATCTTCTTTCGCTAATGCCTTCTTTTTTTAATTTTGCTAAATTGAGATGGGTTAAACGTTGAACCACCATTGGAATTAAGTTCACATTACGATTGTAAAAGTTGACTTCTTTTTTTTCGTTATTTTCAATAATAATCGCTGAAAATTGTGTGATTTTTAATTCTTCTTTGGCGTGTGCAGAATTTCCCTCAATATCTAAAATGACGACTTTTTGATACTGCAATAACACCCTTTAAAACCACCTTTATTTGACTTTTTGTCCTTCTTTATAGACAGATAGTAAGGTAAGATTATCTTTATCTAAACAAACTAAATCTGCTTTTTTATTACGAGCAATCATACCACGATCTTTTAGTTTTAATAATTTTGCTTGATTCGTTGAACTTGCTTTTGCTAAACCAATTAAATCAATATCAGCAAATTGCGCTAAATTTTTTACAGCTTGATCCATGGTAAGTAAAGATCCAGCTAGAGGACCAGTTGTTAAATAAGCAGCGCCATCTTTTTTAATCACATCAAGACCACCAAGCATAAAATGATCTTCATTGGTGTGTTTTCCACTTAATGAATCCGTTACAATCATGAAACGATCTTGTCCAACAATTTTATAGAACGTTTTAACGACATCTTTATTGACATGAATGCCATCTAAAATCATTTCTGTGTGCAATTCATCAAAATAGAAGGAAGCGGTAACGACACCAGGATTACGATGGTGATGACCACTCATCGCATTATGGGTATGGGTTGTGCTTGCAAGTCCATAGGGAATGGCTTGTTGTACTTGAGCAAAAGTTGCATCTGTATGTCCAGCAGAGCAAACAATGCCATGTTCTGTTGCATATTGAATGAAAGGTAAAGCATTTTCTTTTTCAGGAGCTAATGTAATATAACGAATGTTTTTCTTAGAAGCTTTAATCATTTTTTCTAATTGTTCAATGCTTGGATCAGCAATGAATTTTTCATTTTGTGCCCCTTTATATTTTAAAGCAATATAAGGACCTTCTAAATGAATTCCTAAAAGAGAAGGAATATGTTTTTTCGCTTTTGCAACGGTTCTACAAACTCTTAATAATGATTTGATATCCGCCGTTAATGTAGTTGCTAAAAAACTGGTGGTTCCTTCTTGATATAAAGAATTTGCAATGGTTTGCAATTGTTCTTCATTTGCATCCATAAAATCATAACCACCTGAACCATGAATATGAAGATCAATGAATCCTGGCATTAAAATATTGCCATGCATATCATAAACATCTTGATCTTCTCCTTGATAAGTACCAGCACAAACTTTTGTAATTTTTTTATTTTGAATTACTAAATAACCATTTTCAATTACTTTTTTTTCAGTAACAATTTTTGCATTTTTTAAAATCATTTTTCAATCACCCACTCACATTATAACCTTTTTTTTAAAAATAGGAAGGAATTTCAATTCATTTTCATGTATAATATACTATGGTGATGAAAATGAATAAAGTGATTTTCCAAATTTATCCACATTTTATTAAAAAAATGGAAGAATTTTACTTAGAAAATGAAAAGAAAGAAAAAGTTGATATTGTTTTTGTTGGAGATTCAATGGTTGAACTTTTTGACTGTTCAACTTTAAATTTGCCCCAATATAAAATTTATAATCGTGGAATTATTAGTGATAAAAGTGCTGGGGTGCTTCTATCTTTTGATGACCGCGTTTTAGCATTGAGCCCCAAATTAGTGGTGATGGAAATTGGTTCCAATGATATTTGTGATGGTTATACATTAAAGCAAATTCAAACGAATTTGGAAGATATCATTCAAAAGCTAAAAGAAAAAAATATTCCTTTAATTATTTTAACAACTTTGCCCCCTTGTTATTATAGTGCACCACATGTTGATCCGATTTATCGTGAATGTCGTGATATTGAAAAAATGGAGGAACTTAATCGAATTATTCTTTCTTTAAGCAAAGATAATCCATTCGTTCATGTTTTAGATATTTTCCCTATTTATGCCGATAAAAATCAATCTTTAAGAGTGGAAGATACATTAGATGGGATTCATTTGACCCCTCTTGCTTATCAACGAATGGTTGAACCTTTACGTCAACGCATTCTTGAAGTGATGAAAGGACAAAATGTATGATGAAAGTATGGACTCAAATCCCAACGTGGGGAATTATTGTGATTATTATTGGCGTTGTTTTTATTTTAGCAACAATTGCTTTTATCATTCTTTTAAAAAGATATTTGAAACGAAAAAAAGAATTTTTAGAAGAACAAAAAGTTATTGATAGTTATTATAAAAATATCATTGATGCTGTTGGCAAAATTCAAAACATTGAAAAAGTAGAACAAGTTGGTTCTCGTCTATCTTTTTATTTAAAAGATCAATCTTTATTACAAGTAGAAGCTTTAAAAGAAATTCATATCACAGGAATTGTAAAAACATCTAAAAAAGTCACATTAGTTGTCGGTGAAATGGCTGCTAAATATGCTCAATTCATTCAAGAAGAAATAAAAAATCAAGAGGTGTAATTATGAAAAAAATCGCACAATTTTTTAAAGTTAGTTTTGATCAATTTTTTATTGATTTTTCAAATCTTTATCCAAGCGTTAAAGAAAAAGAAATTCGAGAAATTTATAACAAAATTATGCTACCTAAAAGAGCCACACAAGGTTCGGCAGGATACGATTTTTATACCCCTGTCATGATTACATTAAAACCGCATGAAAGTATTCAAATTCCCACAGGAATTCGTGTAAAAATTGAAACAGGATGGCTTTTACAAATTTATCCAAAAAGTAGTCATGGAATCAAATATCGTTTACAATTAGACAATACTGTCGGTATTATTGATAGTGATTATTTCTTTGCTAAAAATGAAGGGCATATTTTAGTATCTATTTCGAATAATTCAAATGAACAAAAAACGCTAAAAATTTTTCCTAACAAGGCATTTTGCCAAGGAATTTTTATGGAATACGGCATCACGATTGATGATGAAACCAACGAAAAAAGAATAGGCGGCTTTGGCAGTACAAAGCAATAGAATAGGAGTTTGATTATGAAGTTTTCTTATGAGTTAAAGCATGTTTGTAAACAAAGTGGAGCTAGATATGGTGTTCTTCATACGCCTCATGGGGATGTTGAAACACCAATATTTATGCCAGTTGGAACATTAGCCACTGTTAAAACGGTTTCTCCAGAAGAATTATATGCGATGGATGCACAAATTATTTTAAGCAATACCTATCACTGCTGGTTGCGCCCGGGTGAAGAGGTGATTGCTCATGCCCATGGCTTACATGGCTTTATGAATTATAAAAGACCAATTTTAACTGATTCTGGCGGATTTCAAGTTTTTTCTTTATCTAAAAATCGTAAAATTACGGAAGAAGGCGTTCATTTTAAAAATCATTTAGATGGCAGTCCTTTATTTTTATCTCCAGAAAAATCGATAGAAATTCAAAATAAATTAGGGGCTGATATCATCATGAGTTTTGATGAATGTCCTCCCTATCCTTGTAGTTATGATTATATGAAAAATAGTGTTGAAAGAACTTTACGTTGGGCAAAAAGAGGCAAAGATGCCCACCATAATGATAATCAAGCTCTTTTTGGTATTGTTCAAGGGGGAGAATTCACAGATTTAAGAAAATTTTCTGCTCAAGAAACGGTAAAACTAGATTTTGATGGATATTCTATTGGTGGAACAAGTGTAGGAGAATCAAAAAAGGTCATGTACCAAATGATTGAAGATTCCATTGCCTATTTACCTCAAGATAAGCCACGATATTTAATGGGAGTTGGAACACCAGAAGACATTTTAGAAGGCGTATTAAGAGGCGTAGACATGTTTGATTGTGTTTTTCCAACAAGAGTCGCTCGTCATGGTTCTTTAATGACCTCCTATGGAAAAATCAATATTCGAGATAAAAAATATGAATATGATTTGCAACCCATTGATGATCAATGTCAATGTTATACTTGTAAAAATTATACTCGTTCTTATTTAAGACATTTATATAAATGTGAAGAAAGTTTTGGGAAACGATTACTATCAATTCACAATTTACACTTTTTATTAAATTTAACCAAAGAAATCCGCAAAGCGATTCAAGAAGATCGTTTTTTGGATTTTAAAAAGGAGTTTATGAAAAAATATGGACAAGGAAAACCAACCACTCTTGTTAAATGATTTTGATTTTGATTTGCCTCAAGAATTGATTGCACAAACCCCGCTTCAAAAAAGGGATGATTCTCGTTTATTAGTTCTTGATCGTCAAACAAAAACGTGGCAAGATGACTATTTTTATCATCTTGGCAAATACTTAAAAAAAGGGGATGTCTTAGTTAGAAATAACTCCAAAGTCATTCCTGCCCGTCTTTATGGATATAAAGAAGATACGCATGCGCATGTAGAAATTTTATTATTAAAACAAAAAGAAAAAGATTGTTGGGAATGTTTAGTAAAAGGGTCAAAAAAAGTCAAAGTGGGTACAATAATTATTTTTGATGAACAATTATTAAAAGCAACAATTGTAGCCAAAAAAGAAAATGGTTTATGTGAAATAAAAATGATTTATCAAGGCATTTTTATGGAAATCCTTGAAAAATTAGGAACGATGCCTTTACCTCCATATATTAAAGAAAAGTTAAAAGATCAAAGTCGATATCAAACCATTTATGCAAAAGTTGATGGGAGTGCAGCTGCACCAACAGCAGGACTTCATTTTACACAAGAACTATTCCATCAATTAAAAGAGCAAGGGATTGAAATTTTAGATGTCACTTTACATGTTGGATTAGGCACCTTTCGACCGGTAGAAGTCGAAAAAATTACGGATCATCACATGCATGAAGAATTTTATGTTATTGATGAAGATGTTGCTAAAAAATTAAACCAAGCCAAAAAAGATGGAAGAAGAATTATTGCCGTGGGAACGACAAGTTGCCGCGTTTTAGAAGCAAATTATCGAAAGAATCATTGTTTTAGTGCAGAAAGTGATAAAACAAATATTTTTATCTATCCTGGACAAAAAATTGAATCCATTGACGGGTTAATTACGAATTTTCATTTACCTAAATCGACTTTAATCATGCTTGTTAGTGCTTTTGCTTCAAAAGACTTTATTTTAAAAGCCTATCAACATGCAATTGAAAAAAAATATCGGTTCTTTTCTTTTGGAGATGCAATGATTATATTATGACAGACATCATTAAACGATTTAAACATGAATTAGAAAAAGTTCAAAAATTGCCCACAAAACCATCTTTATTATTACATACTTGTTGTGCAATGTGTTTTAGTTCTTCTTTTTTACAAATCAAGGATTATTTTCAAGTTGCTGTTTATTATTTTAATCCTAATATTTATCCATTAGAGGAATATGAAAAAAGAAAAAATGAAGTTCTTCGCTTGATTGATATTTTTGAAAAAGAATATCAAGTAAAAATTGATTTTATCGAAGAAAAGAAAGATTTTAATGATTATTTACAATGTAAAATCCATCAAAAAGGATGTCAAGATTGTTTACATTTACGATTGCTTTATAGTTTTCAATATGCAATGCAGCACCATTATGATTATGTCACGACAACATTAACTTTAGGTCGTTTAAAAGATTCTTCTTTGATTAATAGTTTAGCCTATTCTTTACAACCAATGTTTCCAACTGTTCATTATTTATATAGTGATTTTAAAAAAAATAAAGGAATTGATTTAAGCTTACAATGCAAGGAAAAATATTCTATTTATGCACAATGTTATTGTGGTTGTGAAAAATACGATAAAAAGGATTAAAATGTATTTCAAAAGGTTGATTTTTATGATGGAGGACTTACTATGAATTTTATTGAGGATAATCTTAAAAAAGAAAGTAAAAGAGTTTTACTCACATTTATTCTTTGTTACATAGTGGCTCTAATCTTTCCTTTGTTATATTATATTGATTATGATATGGATGATATCTTGTTCTTTTCCATTCTTTTCTTCGTTATGGGTTGTTATTCATTATTTGGTTTTATTTATATATTAAAATATCAAGTATCCATATCTCAAGAAACAATTACCATTAAAACCCTATTTAAAAAAATAGAAATTCATGTTTCAGATATAGAAACATATACTTACAAACGGTATAATGGAAGTTCAATTTTATACGCTTTTAAATTTATTGTAGCAAAGAAAAAAAAGACTTTGATTACAAGATATAAAGATGAATTACTTGAATTTTTAAATCAAAATCAAATCGCTAAAAGTTCGAATTAAAAATATTTTTGTTTAAAAAGAACATTTTTAAGGATTTATAAGTGAATCTGTATTTTATGTTACTCATTAATCAGAAGTAATTGCTTTTATATGGCTTTAAGATTATTGGTTATTGTGATAAAGAATTCTTTACTCCAAAGGTCAAGTTTTGATTTGTCCTTAATAAATGGCAAAACATCTTCTTTTGCAAGTTTAAAGTTCAGATGCTCAAATCTTTTATTTAACAAAGATTTTAAATTATCAATAGTTAAATCATAATTGACATCAATATAGTTGGATTGAACTAATTTTTCTTTTAAATTTTTTAAATTAACTTTTGCACCTATAGATAAAAAGAAAACATAATCATAAAAATCCCTGCCTTTTACTCTTGAATGCCAATTTCTACAAAGACAAGCATGAATTTTACCAGCGAAAAGAGAAGGTAAGTCGTATAATCTTACTTGGTATGGTGAAGGTAATAATCCAAATTTTGTTTCATAAGTAGCCCCTACTGGCGGATTGGTATCTACTTCAAATTTAATTCTAATTATTTCATCTTTATTGATTAATCTTACATCATCATTTTCTTCATAAAATGTTAAGATATGTTCTTTTGTATTACCTTTTAAGAATGCAGATTTTATATGAGAGTCAACTGACTTCACTCTTTCGGTGACGCTAAAATTAAGCCCTAGTGACTTTGTTTCATTTTCAATGAATGAAAAATATTTGCTTAAATTAAAATTATTATTTTGTGTAATTAAAGAAAAGTCTAAATCTTCACTGAACCGATCTAAGCCATAAAAAATTCGAAGTGCAGTTCCACCATAAAAGGCCGCCTCTTTAAAAAAACCACCACGCGAAAGGCCACATAAAACGATTTCTTGTACAATCTCTTTCATTGCATTTTTTTTGTCTTCCATATTATTGATTTGATATTTTGAAAGCATCTGCGTTATTATTTTTTGCATTTTATTTAGCTCCTTTAATATACTTTGAAAACAAATTTAAATTTGTGGAATGATAAAACGGTGCAATATCTAAAATATCTTGCATATTCAGTTGATTAAATTTATCTTTATCAATACGCAAATCTTCAAACAACATTTGCTTTAAATCTTTAATCGTTTTAACAGGAGGTAATATATATAACTTATCACAGAGTGCCTTTTCAGCTGTGGCCATTGAAAAAGAGTATCCTTCTTCTTGATAAGCAATAACACCTAAATTATAAACAGCACTCGGCACATCTCTATAAATAAAAGTTCCAAATTTATTAGTGTAAGTTTTTCTTTTCTTTTTGTTGAAAGTTGCACAAGTAAAAGTATTATAGACAGTTTCTGGTATTAAACTTTGCACAAATAAGACATAATCAAATGATAAATAAGATGGTCCATAGATATATTGAGCTAATCTTGCCCCTTGAGCATTAGAATTAGTTTCATAAATTCCTTTTACTAAAGGAAATAGTTTTCCTTTTTTTATATCTCTAGCAATTTTTCCCTTAACATCAGTAAGATTGCTATAAGATTCTTTCAACTGTTGAAAAGTAATAATCATATTCTATTTCCTCCTTGTAATTTCATTTTATCATACTATTTCGATAAAGCCAACAAAATTTATAGTTATTTTCTCCAAATAGTTGCATTTTTTACAACTTTCTGGATAAAATATTTGAATAAATATTTTTTTAAATCTTGAAGTGAAATAAAAAATACTAGCTAAAAAAGGCTAGTATTTTTTAATAGAATGATGAAAAAATAGTTGCTCATTTTCTCTGCTTTAAGCTTTTTTTTGATGTAAAGTCACTTTTAATCCAGTTTCAAAAAGTCGATTCCATGGTTGATAATTATCGAGTATTTCTATGGTATGAGTCTCATCTTCAAATAAATATTTGATTTCATTTAAAGCTTTTGTGATGCGTTGAGATACTTTTCCTTTGACTCCATCAATAAGTGTCCAACACATTCCTTCTTTTTTGATTTCTTCATGTATTTGGTGACGAACAATACTCATATAACCAACATCTTCTAAATAACGTAAAGCTAAAAAGTCATAATGTTGTTGATTTTTGCCATATTGAAATTGAATCATTCCATGTGGAATACAAGTTCCTAGTGTGTTTGAACTCGTATTCCAGCCTGCATAAGCATTAATTTTGTATAACAAACCTTTGGTTTTTAATAGGGATATCAATTCTTTATCGCCACCATTAGCGTAAGCAATATCGGCCACAATCACCGGTTTATTTTTTTGTATGAGGTAATCAATATATTCGATAGATTCAATTAAATTGCGATTGATTTGGTATTGCATAAAATGTTGATCTTGTAAAACCGCTTCTTGCATATGATCAGAAGGGAGATTCACCATACAAACTAAATCACAATCCAAAATATCATAACTTACACGACCATTAGCCGCAAGGATGTGATATTTTATCGTTTCACTTACATTACGATCTTCATATAAAGGGATTAACATGCCTTCATTACTAGAATTATAGCGAATGAATACACTTGGACAACGTTGATTGATTTGATTAATGGCTCGAGCAAGTAAGGTATTACAAACAGCATCAGCATCTGGATACATATAGGCTTTAAATTCTAAATGTTTTTCAAAAATTTTATCGCGAAGTAACATTTGATCCATGGCCGTATATCCATAAGGAGCACTATCATCTTGTGGTATAATTAAAAAATCAATAATCCCTTCTGAAACAAAATCCAGTGTTTTTAAATTCATATTTAAATTGATTTTACGACGATGTAAATAATCTTTGATAGCGATTTGATTTTCTTCTTTTTGAAGAATTTGTTCGATTTTTTCTTTTTCTTCTCTTTCTTGCTTTGTCAATTCTTTGGTTTGACTTAAATGTTGATAATGTCCGCAAAGATGGATTTCTCTTCCACATGTGGCATAATAATCAGGTTCTTCATCATTACTAGAATAACTAGGGCAACGCATAATTAAATGATAAGCAAAAATTTTTAATTTTGGATTTTTTTCTTTTAAAACTTTTATTTCATTTAACCGAGTTGTCAATTGTTCTTCATCAAATTCATGCAATCTAGAAGGAATAATGCCTCCATATAATAAAGTATCAATAGCAAGAATTAAATAATCGGCATCTGCGCAAGCATCAAAAAGAAATTGTGTAATGTTTTGATGTTCCGCAGGTCTTTTTTTTAGTCCTAATTTTTCTTGACTAATGGTTACAAATTCAATATCTTTTTTAGCAATGGAAGCTAATTGGATAGGATAATCATAATTACAAGGTCTTTCATCTAAAGGAAGATAAACCACTTTTTTCATATTTCGCACCTCTTTATCATTTGAATTGTACCATAATCTTTTTTTTTTTACTATCCAAATTTACGGCAAAAGCAATAAAATGCGGTTTAATTTATGTATTTTATTCCATAATAAAAGAGAAGGTGAGAATATGCGGAATATCAAAACCGATTTTGCAGATGAATCCATCCAGCAAACAATAGAAAAAGAAGACTATAAATTAGTTAAAAAACAATACGGGAAAGTGACTTTAACTCATGTTGAAATTCTTAAAAAAAATAGAAAAATTAATAAAGATGTTGGTCATTATATTTCTTTAGATTTTGAAACCCTTCAAGATGAAAAGGATCGAAAACAAATTAGTGAAGTTTTATTAAAGGCCTTGCATCAAATGGTAAAAATTTCAGACAATGACAAAATTTTAATCGTAGGACTTGGAAATTCTGATATTGTCGCAGATTCTTTAGGACCAAGTGTCGCAGATAAAATCGTTGTTACCAATCATTTATTTAAACTTTTTCCAAGCCAAGTAGATAAAGATTTAAGACGAGTTTGTGTGTTTACTCCTAAAGTCATGGGACAAACAGGACTAGAAAGTAGCGATTTAATCAAAGCCATTGTGAAATTGTTTAACCCCAATTTAATTATTGCAATTGATAGTTTAGCTTCCAGTAGTGTAAAAAGAATTAATAAAGTGATTCAAATCAACAATACCGGTATTCATCCGGGAAGTGGCATTGGCAATTTTCGAAAACCATTGAATCAACAAGTTTTAAAAGTTCCAGTGATTGCTATTGGAGTAGCAACGGTTGTCAGTGCAGAAAAAATTGTAGAAGAAGCGTTTGTTCAATTTGCAAATCAAGCAAAGATAAAAGTAACAGCAAAGAAAAAGCAACAGATTTTAAACGACATATTAAGTCATCGTTCGCTACAAATGGTTGTTACTCCTAAAGAAATTGATGAAGATATCGAATATTTATCGACAATTATCGCTACATCTTTAAATCAATTTGTTCATCATGACCTCTCTAACGTTTAATTGACAAAAATAGACATAAGAAAGCACTACACTTATAAACGCAAAAGAGGATATGAAAATGAAAAAAAAGGTCTATTTATTTGTTTGTTTAGGATTTTTATTGCTATTATTTACGAGTATGATGTTTGCTCCAGAATCAAATTCAAATAATATTAATAATCAAACGAGTCAATTTGATTCTTCCATTCAAGGAGGATTAACAATACCAGATGGTAATATTGATTATGAAGTTAAGTATGATTATGAGGGAAATAAATTAAGCAATCTCAATGCTGCAATCAGTAACCAAGTTACCGATCTTTTTGAAAGAGTTTTTGATTTTGTCAAAAAAATTATTAAGAAATTGGTTTCTTAATTCAAATTTATTGTATACTTATGAATAGAGATTAGAAGTAAGGTGAAAAGTATGCAAAATATAAAAATCGTTTTTTTTGGTACTCCTGTGTTTGCTACAACAATTTTAGAAGGGTTAATTCAGGCAAATTATGATGTCATTGGAGTCGTGACACAACCTGATAAAATTAGAGGGAAAAATAAAATTCCTAGCTATTCTCCAGTCAAAGAGTTAGCTTTAGCTTATCATATTCCAGTTTATCAACCCGTTCGTTTAAAAGAAGATTATCAGTTTTTAAAAGATTTACACTTTGATTTATTAATTACTTGCGCTTATGGTCAAATTTTGCCTCAAGCCGTTTTAGATTTGGCTAAAATCAATAATATCAATGTTCATGCATCTTTGCTCCCTAGATGGCGTGGCGGAGCACCTATTCATCGCGCTATTATTAATGGAGATACGAAAACAGGAATCACCATCATGAAAATGGTTCAAAAGATGGATGCAGGATGTATGTATGCACAAAAAGAAATTCCGATTGATCATCATATGAATACCACAGAATTATTTCAACAATTACAATATGTTGGAAAAGATTTACTATTAGAAACACTTCCTTCCATTATTTCAAAAGCAAATCAAGGAATAGAGCAAGATGAAAATGAAGTGACTTATGCACCAAATATTCGTCGTGAAGAAGAAAAAATTGATTTTAATAAAAAATGTTTTGAAGTGCATAATTTAATTCGTGGATTAGCAATGACACCGGGTGCCTATTGTTTTTTTAAAGGGAAAACTTGTAAAATTTTTCAAACTGAATTTTCTGATTTCAAACTTTCTTGTTCAATGGAACCAGGAACTTTAAAAATTCAAGATAAACGATTATTGGTTTGTTGCGCAGATGGCTATTTAGAAATTTTGAAATTGCAATTAGAAGGAAAGAAAATGATGACAGCAAAGGATTTTTTAAATGGACACAAAATCGAACAACTTGAAAGGGAGCAACTCTTGTAAAAGCCCCTTTTTTTTACTATAATAAAAAAAAGGAGTGAATGAGATGAAAAAGATATGGATGGCGTTATTATCCTTTTTATTAGTATTTACCGTAAGTTCTTGTAAAAAAGATAATGTAGATAAGTTTTTATTAGAAGGAAAAGAAGGACTTGAAACTTCAGTCGAATTAAGTGTTGAAGATTTTGATGCGATGATGGATGATGATGAAAGTTTTGCTTTTTTTGTTCATTCAAGCATGTGTAATAGTTGTAGGGCTTTTAAAAATGATGCTTTAGATCCCTTTATTACTCAAACAAAATCTGTGATTTATCAAGTGGATGCTGGTGAAATCTTTGGTAGTAAATATGAAAAGGAATTAGATGTAGAATATACGCCAACTTTTTATGTTATAATTAATGGAAAAGTTGAAGAAAAAGAAGTTTATGATAATAAAAATGAAATGTTTACTTCTGCCGCTGGGTTAGAAAATTATTTAAAAGAATATGCTTATTTACCAACATTAATTGAATTAAGTGAGGCACAATTAGATGCTAAAATCAGTAATAATGAAAGTTTTGTCATTTACTTTGGCTGGTATTTATGTGGAGATTGCCAAAAGATGGATCAAAGAGTTTTGAATCAATATTTAATCCATCAAATGGAAGGCAAAATTTTATATTACTTTGAAACACATGATTATATTACAACAGCAAATACCGAAAATGATTTATGGGTCCCTTTTACCCAAAAATATCATCTAGATGAAACTCCGCTTGAAGCTGGAAAAGTTCCAACCATTCAGGTTTATGAAAATGGAAGTATTGTTGAAGACTTTGTTTATGCCAATGATACACAAGATGAAAACAATGTCATTACCAAATCCTTTTATGAAGATCTAGTTGGACAAACCATGACAGAAGAAGAATTATTAAGTTATTATGATGAAAAGTTATTAGAATTATTAAATCGACTTTATCAAAATGCATAAAAAAAGAGTAATCAGGTTACTCTTTTTTGTTATCTAATAACGCGTCTTTAGAATAAGGATTTTTATAAATTTTAAATAAAGAAGAAAGATAATACCAGATAAACCAAATGACTATAGCAATTACATTTAAAACAGTTACAATAATAACGGGATTGATATCTAAAGATAGAGCAAAATCAAGATTATTATTTAAATCTTGATTATCATAAAGATAATGATATAAATGTTGTGCAATTCCAATAATTAAAGCACAATTGATGACACTGATGATGCCATAAATTCCGGGAAGAATGAAAGAAAGAATATGCGGACGTTTGTTTTGGAAAAGCAAATGACAAAAATAAAATACTAAGCCAAAACCAAAAAGCATATATAAAGGAGAAAGATAATACAAAAATTTTCCAACGCCTTCTTTATAATCATATAAAACATCAATAGATGTTACTTTTAAAATATAGCCCATCCCACTTAAATCTTCAAATGTGTAGGATAATTCACATACTTTAGAAGCAAAAAAGCAAAAAGATGTAATAACGAGCGCAATTCCAACTATAGACACAAAACTTTGGATGATATAATTTCGCCATCGAATTTGATGAAAGCGGGATGAAAGATAAAAAATCAGTGCAACAATCCAAAATAAAATAGCAAAGATAAGACAAAAGATTCCTGATGTGGATAAAGAATTAATAACGCCTGCACTTCCCAAAATGTAGATTTTTTGATAAAAAAATAAAGAAAGAAAACTTAAAATACTAATGGTTGCAATCGTTAATAATATCCCATCTAATTTCTTTTTAAAACTAAAAATATAAGTTACAATAGCCAAAACTAAGCAAAGACTTAAAAGAATAATGATAAAAATGGTCCAACCTGCTACCATATCAATCGGTAATGCAAAAGTATCTGTAATTTCATTGATTTCATTAATATCATGAATAAAATATAGGGAACTAATGTTCATTGAAAGGCCTTCTCCAGTAATAAAAGTTTGAAGTTGGATAAATGGTGTAAAAATCGTAATTAAAGAAAGAATTGTAATTAATAAAGAAAAAAAGGAACTGATATACGGAGATAGCGTTAAAATATATTTTTTAGTAGAAATAGAAGTTGTTTTGGATTGTAATGATTCATAATCCACATTATCAGACATTTTACCCCTCCTATAAAAATGTACCGATTCTAATTTAAGTTTAGCATAGTATCCATAAAAATCAATGTTTTTATGAAAGCAAAAAAAAAGTAGTTTTAAAAACTACAATTTCCTATTACATTAATAATATTCTTTTAATTTTGCAATAAAGTTGGCTACAGGAACAGAAATCAAATCGCCGTTAATGGCAAAAGAGACTTTACCTGTTTCTTCAGATACAACAATTGTGATGGCATCACAAACTTCACTAATGCCTATTGCAGCACGATGTCTTGAACCATATTTTCCATTTAAAGCTTTTTGCGTAGGTTGATAAAAAACAGCGGCGGCAACAATATAATTTCCACGAATGATTACAGCACCATCATGTAACGGAGTTTTATTGACAAAAATGGTTTCTAATAATTCAGAAGTGACCGGAGCATCAACATAAACGCCAGAGGTTTGTAAAAATGGAGTTAAATCATCTTCTCTTTCTAAAGTAATTAAAGCGCCTGTTTTATTGGCGGATAAATCAGAAATGGTTTTAAATAATTTGTTAAATAAATCATCAATTTCATTGGTAGATAATGTAGGAAGAGGCTTTTCTTGTTTCTTTTTGTGTTGAAATAAAAAGTTTTCTTTTTTATTTGAATTTAAATTTATCAACAAAATAATGGCTCCAACAAAAGCAATAACACAAAGAATGGTTCTTAAAAAAGATAAATTAAAGATATGGGTTAAGGCAATGACAATAATAGTTCCAATGGTTATTAATAAGACTTTTAATGAATATTTAAAATACATAAATCCAACTAAAATAGCTGCTAAAGCACATAAAATACCAGCTACATAATCAATAATTTGAGTTGCAGTAACTGCAAAAATAAAATTTAACACGGGTTTCACCTCTAACATTACAAATTCTCACAATATATAATATCAAATTTGATAGGAAATAAACACTTTTTTTAGAAAAAATTTAAAAAAAATTGAAGAAAGTGTATAATGAATTTGAGCAAATCCTTTTAAGGAGGAAAAAAATGGAAAAAATCATTTTAGAAGGTTATCAAAATCAATCCTTTTTTGTTGAATCTTATGAGATTAATCAACCCAAAGCTGTTGTAATCTTAGTGCATGGTGTGGCAGAATGTGCTAGTCGTTATCAACAAGTTGCAACAATTTTGAATCAAGCTGGAATGAATGTTTATATTGCTGATCATATAGGACATGGTCAAAATGTTGAAGCGTCTGCTTTAGGTCATTGGGAAAAAGGAGATTTTGATGGATGCATTTTTAATGTTCATGTGTTATATCAGCAAAAAAGAAAAGTTTTTCCAACATTACCTTTCTTTTTGTTAGGTCATTCGATGGGTTCTTTTATGGCACAAAAATATCAATATCTTTATCCAAATCAATTTCAAGGAATCATTCTTACAGGCTGTGCTAAAGCAGATGCTTTGTTCAAATTTGGTCATCTTTTTTCCTCTTTGATGGCCATGTTTCATAAAAAAACAACACGAATGCCCATTATTGATCGTTTATCTTTTGGTGCTTTCAATAAAAAATTTCGCCCCAATCAAACGAATTGTGATTGGCTTTGTAAAGACAAAGAAATTTGTCAATGGTATCAAGACACACCTTATGTTGGTTTTGTTGGAACGGCTGGATTTTATCAAGAATTTTATAAAAATGTTTCAAAAATTCCTAATCGAAAGTATAAGCACGTCATTGATCAAGATCAACCATTACTTTTATTGGGTGGAAAAGAGGATATGGTTTCCAATCGAGGAAAAAAACTTAAAAAACTTGCTCGTTTTTATCAAAAACAAAGTAACCAAGTTCAATATTATTTATTTGATCATCTTCGTCATGAAATCTTTAATGAACCAGAAAAACAAGAAGTTTTTGACATTTTAATTCCATGGATGGAGGAACATTTATAATGGAAAAATATCTTTTAGCGATTGATCAAGGAACAACCAGTACGAGAGCCATTATCTTTAATAAACAGGGGCAAATCATTTATCAAGCCCAAGAAGAAATTGAACAATTTTATCCACAAATTGGATGGGTAGAACAAGATGCGACAGAAATTTATTCAAAAACATTAAGTGTCATGATTGAAGCAGTTGTACGTAGTCGTTTAGAAATGGATCAAATTGCTTGCATTGGCATTACCAATCAAAGAGAAACGATTGTGATGTGGGATAAAAAGACCCAAGAACCCGTTTATAAAGCGATTGTTTGGCAATCGAATCAATCGGAAAAAATTTGTCAACGTCTCATAAAAAAAGGATATGAAAAGAAAATTCAAGATAAAACGGGATTAAAAATCAATCCTTATTTTAGTGCAACAAAAATCATATGGCTTTTTGAAAAATACCCTCATTTAAAAAAGAAAGCAAAAGATGGAGAATTATTATGTGGCACTATCGATAGTTGGTTATTGTATAAATTAACGAATGGAAATGTTCATGCTACCGATATTTCTAATGCTTCAAGAACCATGCTTTTTAATATTCATACTTTAAAGTGGGATAAAGAATTGTTAACTTTATTTTCAATTCCTGAAACAATTTTGCCAGAAGTGAAACCTTCTAGTGGCATTTTTGGCTATATTGAAAAAAATCAATTTTTAAATAATCAAAAAAGAATTCCGATTAGTGGAATGGCAGGGGATCAACAAGCCTCTTTATTTGGCCATTGCTGTTTTCAACCAGGAGAATTAAAAAATACTTATGGAACCGGATGTTTTGCTTTAATAAATACAGGAAATAAACCCGTTCAGTCAAAAAAAGGATTACTCACTACGATTGCTTGGCAAATTCAAGATGAAATTTGTTATGCATTAGAGGGTTCCGTATTTGTAGCTGGCGCCGCAGTGCAATGGTTAAGAGATGGATTACGGATGATCCAAACCTCCAAAGATTCAGAAAGATACGCAAAAAAGGTTTGTGATAGTCAAGGCGTTTATGTTGTCCCTTCTTTTACAGGATTAGGAACACCATATTGGAATAACCAAGTCAAAGGAGCGATTTTTGGTTTAACAAGAGGGACGACAAAAGAACATATTATACGTGCCACTTTAGAATCCATTGCTTATCAAAGCAAAGATGTCATCGAAACGATGAAAAAAGAAACCAAATTATGTTTTTCACAACTTGCTGTTGATGGTGGTGCCTCAGAAAATGATTTTTTAATGCAATTTCAAAGTGATATTTTACAATGTGAAATTGTTTTACAAGAAAATGCCCAATCGACCGCTTTAGGGGTTGCTTTTTTAGCAGGACTGGGTAGTGGGTTATATCGCGATTTAAATGAAATTAAACAATTAAAATCAATAAAGAAAATGTATCAGCCACAAATGAGTACAAAAGAAGTTCGTCAACGTTATACTAAATGGAAAGTTGCAATTTCAGCGGTAACTCGTTTTGTTTAAGTAAGGGGTCTTGAATAATTTTCCATGATTCAATCAGTTGCTTTAAAGAATAGCGCGCATTTGCGCTAGAACTTGAGGGTAACAAATGACTATAGAGCTTTAACTCAGGAAAAAACTTTAAAAAGTTTTGATAAGCTGTTTTTCCATTCAAATAGATAGTAGATATTTCTGTTTGTTTTAATAATTGATAAAGTGAAATGGGTTTTACATTTTGTATTGATGCGTCACTAGAATTGACAATCATGCAAGATTCAATAACATCATATAACGCAATATAGTATTGTTTTAATTGCTTGATTTTTTCTTCTTTTGTAGATTCATAAAATGAAGTATGAAAAAGGGCATCAAGAATTTTCCAAAATCGATTTTGAGGATTCATATAATAAAATTGTTGTTTTCGAGAAACAATAGAAGGAAAACTTCCTAAAATTAATATTTGACTGTGCTTATCATAAACGGGTTGAAATGGGTGTTGTACAAATTCTTTTTGCATATTTTCACTTCCTATTGTGATATTATCTTACTTCAAGATTTAAAAAAAAGTCAATTATGCTATAATAAAAAAGAAAAGAAAGAAGGATGCGTAGTATGATTCATGAAATTGTGGATTTAAAAGAATTTTTTCCTTTGCCTTATTCAGTAACACTTGAATGTTATTGTCCGAGCAATTTTGGTGAAATAGATTTGAATCGAAAAAGAAAAAGTATTGTGATTTACCCTGGCGGTGGGTATTGTATGTGTAGTGATCGGGAAGCCGAACCGGTTGCATTACAATTCGTTGGAGAAGATTGCAATGCCTTTGTTTTAAAATATTCTTGCGAAGAAAAAGCTTATTATCCTACCCCCATTTTAGAAGGGTTAGCAGCCATTGCTTATTTAAGAAGAAATGCAAAAAAATATAATGTTGATGTGAATAAAATTATTGTTATGGGTTTTTCAGCTGGCGGACATTTAGCTGCTACGGTTTCTGCTTTTTGGCATCAAGAAATGTATGCAAAACAAATTCAAGCAACCATGGATGAAGTTAAAGTCAATGGTGCTATTTTATGTTATCCTGTTATTTCAATGAAAACCTATAGTCATTGTTTAACAAGAAAACAAATGACCCATGATGAACCAAAATTAATGGAATTGTTATCGATTGAAGATCAAGTGACAGAACATTTTCCTAAAACATTTATTTGGCATACGACTTTTGATGCAACGGTCCCTGTTGAAAATACATTGTTTTTAGTTCAATCTTTGACAAAATATAAAATTCCATATGAATTACATATTTTTCCCAATGGAGTTCATGGTCTTTCATTAGCCAATTTTATTACCAAACCTGTCAATTATGATGCGTGTGTGGTAAAAGAAACGGAAATTTGGATGCCTCTTTGCAAAAAATTTATTAAAGAAGAATTTTAAAATAAAAAGCAAACGGAAGTAACATCGTTTGCTTTTTTTCTTTGTTATTCTAATTCAAAGGCACCCGTATATAATTGATAATATTTTCCTTTTTGAGCAATTAAAGATTCATGATTGCCTCGTTCGATAATTTCTCCATGTTCTAAAACCATAATCGCATCAGCATTTTTAACTGTTGAAAGTCGGTGAGCAATGACAAAAACGGTTCGACCATGCATGAGAGTATCCATTCCTTTTTCAATGAGCGCTTCTGTTCGTGTATCAATAGAAGAAGTGGCTTCATCTAAAATGAGGACAGGCGGATTAGCAATAGCTGCACGGGCAATCGCTAATAATTGTCTTTGTCCTTGACTTAAATTGGCTCCATCTGAAGTTAAAACGGTATCATATCCTTCAGGTAATTTTTGAATAAAATCATCTGCATTAGCAATTTTTGCTGCCGCATAAACTTCTTCATCGGTCGCATTTAATTTACCATAACGAATATTTTCTTTAACCGTTCCTGTAAATAAATGCGTGTCTTGTAAAACCATCGCTAAGGATCTTCTTAAATCATCTTTTTTAATTTTAGAAATATTAATGCCATCGTATCGAATTTTTCCACCTTGAATTTCATAAAATCGATTAATTAAATTGGTAATGGTTGTTTTTCCAGCACCTGTTGAACCAACAAAGGCAATTTTTTGACCGGGACGAGCATATAAACTTAAATCTTTTAAAATAATTTTTTCTGGCTCATAACCAAAAGTAACATCTTCAAAGACAACATCCCCTTTTAACTCAATATAACTGATGGTGCCATCATGATGAGCATGTTTCCAAGCCCACATGCCTGTTCTTTTTTCACTTTCAATAATTTTACCATTTTTATCTTTTGTAGCATTGACTAACATGACATAACCATTATCTTCTTCAGGTTTTTCATCAATAATAGCAAAGACTCTTTCAGCACCAGCCAAGGCCATAAAAATAGAATTAAATTGTTGTGATAGTTGGTTAATTGGTTGGCCAAAGGAACGGGTGAATTGTAAAAAACTTGCAATTCCACCTAAATCAAGACCACCAATATGATTAATGGCTAAGGCTGCCCCAATAATTGCTGTAAGCACATATAATAAATAAGATAAATTACCCATGATAGGGAATAAGATAATAGAATAAGAGTTTGCATAATAAGAAGCTTCTCTTAAACGACTATTGTAAGTTTTAAAATCTTCATTAATGCGATTTTCTCTACAAAAAACTTTGACGACTTTTTGTCCTTCAATCATCTCTTCAATATATCCATTTGTTCTACTAATTTCTAGTTGTTGTTTTTGGAAGTAGCGACGAGAATGAGCACCAATTTTTTTCACAATAATAATCATAGCAATCATCATTAAGACGACAAGAATGGTAAGTAAAGGACTTAATACAATCATGACAATAAAAACAGAAACAATCATGACAAAAGAGTTAATTAATTGAGGGATTCCTTGACTCAACATTTCTCGAATGGCATCGACATCGTTATTAAATACAGACATAATTTCTCCATGAGGATGTTTGTCAAAATAAACAATAGGTAAATTTTGCATGTTGTTAAATACATCTTTACGGATATCATTAAGAATTCGTAAAGAAATGGTCATCATTAAACGATTATATAAGTAAGTTGAAATAATTCCAATTCCATAAATGCTAGCCATCATTAAAATGGTATTGATAAAATTAGATAAGTCGGGATTTTTTTGACCAATATAGGGAGCAATATAATCATTGATTAAGGGCTTTAAAAAATAAATGCCAGCAACATTAGCTCCACAAGATAAAATGACAAAAAGGACAACGAAGGCAAAGCGAATTCGAAAAGGTTTAAAATAGACAAATAATCGTTTGAGGGTTTGTCGAATATTTTTGGGACGATTCTTTTTGGGCATGGAATGTTCTTGTTTTTTTACCTTTTTCATTGTTCAATCACCCCTTTTTGTTGTGAAACATAAACTTCTTGATAGATTGGACAGGTTTGCAATAATTCATCATGTTGACCAATCGCTACAATATTTCCTTTATCTAAGACAAGAACGCGGTCGGCATCTTGAACAGAAGCGATTCTTTGAGCAATAATTAAAGTTGTTGTGTGTTTTAAATTGGCTTTAAATGCGGCTCGAATTTTGCTATCTGTAGCCGTATCTACGGCACTTGTTGAATCATCTAAAATGATAATTTTTGGCTTTTTAAGTAAAGCGCGAGCAATACAAAGTCGTTGTTTTTGTCCTCCAGATACATTGACACCACCTTGTCCTAATTCGGTTTCATATTGTGCAGGGAAAGACATGATAAAATCATGGGCTTGTGCGGCTTTACAAGCTTCGATGATTTCTTCATCTGTAGCCTCCTCATTCCCCCATTTTAGATTTTCTTTAATGGTTCCTGAAAATAAAACATTTTTTTGTAAAACCATGGCTACTTGATTTCTTAAAGTATCAATTTTGTATTCTTTAACATTGTGGCCACCTACGCGGACTTCTCCCAAAGTGGTGTCGTATAAACGAGGAATGAGTTGAACCAATGTAGTTTTTGCTGATCCCGTTCCTCCAATAATACCAATGGTTTCTCCAGAATGAATTTTTAAATTGATATCATTTAAAACTAATTTATGAGGATCTTTTGAGTAACTAAAACCGACATGATCAAATTCGATGGATGCATCTTCCATGACTTGGTCAGTTAATGAATCTTTGATATCTGGTTCTTCATTTAAAACTTCACCAATTCTTTTAAAAGAAGAAGCTGACATAACAATCATGACTCCAGCCATTGAAATCATCATCAATGAAAATAAAATTTGTTGAATATAATTAATAAAACTCATCAATTCACCCGTGGTCATGGTTGTACTAATAACCAGTTGTGCGCCAAACCATGCAGCTAGTAACATACAAGCATACATGACAAATTGCATAACGGGATTGTTAAATAATAATATCTTTTCTGCCCTTAATGAAGCATCATTGACCGCATCAGAAGTGGCATTAAATTTTTTACTTTCATAATCTTTTCTAACATATGCTTTTACGGTGCGAATAGCAATTAAATTTTCTTGAATGGTGGCTTCCATTTCATCATATTTATGCAACATAAAGGTAAATTTAGGATAAGCCGTTCTTGCAATAACAAAAAGAAGACTTCCCAAAATAGGAATGGCAGCTAAAAACATCATTGCTAAAGATGAATTTAAAGTAAAAGCCATAACTGTTGAACAAATTAACATAAAAGGAGCTCTAACGGACATCCGAATTGAAACTTGAAAAGCCATTTGGACATAGGTAATGTCTGTTGTTAATCGAGTGACTAAAGAAGCGGTTGAATATTTATCAATATTAGCTGAAGAAAATTCTTGAATTTTTTCCATTTCTTTTTGTCGAATTCCTTCTGATAGACCAGTAGAAGCTTTTACCGCCGTTTTTCCGGATAATATGCCAAATATTAATGAAAAAATGGCAATAATGGCCATAATAATTCCTGTTTGAATAACAACATCCATATTTCCTTTGTCAATTCCTTCATCTACAATTTTAGACATCAGCATAGGAATAGCCACTTCCCCAATGACTTCCAGCATGACAAAAACAGGAGTCAATATGGCATATATTTTATATTTTCCAATACATGATAGTACTTTTTTCACTTTATCATCCTTTCTTATTAAAAAATTTGACAAAATCTTTTCCGAAACATTGTAACTTTCTTTATATTAAATGTCAAGACATTTAAATATCTTTCATCAAGAGGATTCATTTGCCTTTGATTATTTTTAAAAAGACTATAGAAAAGACTATAGAAACCATATGTCCTTTCATTTGAAATTATGCTCTATAAATTATCAAAAATTTGTCAGTTGCAAATAATCAAACATGATAATTAAATATCGCAACGTGTTGGGTATACTATACATGCGAGGTGATGATTTTTGTTGGTCTTGACAGCAGATCGCATTAAAAAACTGCGTGAATCAAAAGGATGGTCTCAAGTCAAGTTATCAAAGAAACTAGGAATAACAAGATCAAGTGTCAATGCATGGGAAATGGGTGTGTCCATTCCAAGTACACAAAAAATTGTTGAGTTAGCATTGTTATTTCAAACTTCAACCGATTATTTATTAGGATTGGATGATGAAAAAACATTATCTTTGAGAACGTTGACAGATAAAGAAATTGAACTTATTTATCAACTTTTAAATTATATTGAATATATTAAGAATCATAATCAGTAGAATATAGAACTAATTCAAAATTAGTTCTTTTTTATTAATGATTTTTTGTTTTATGGTATAATGCTTATAGAAAAAGAAAAGAGAGGAATCAACAATGAAACCAATTAATGGAACATGGTTAGAAATTCATCATCATGGATTACCGGAAGGAAAGTATTTTAATCCAATGATTCATGAATTTAGTGACAAACAATGGAAAGCAAAAGTTAAAGAAATTGCTTCATTAAAGATGAAATATATTGTCTTAATGGGAATTGCTTATACGGATTATGAAATCCAAGAAAGTTATTTTCCATCAACGATTTATCCAAAATCAAAAAGAATAAGAGCCAAAGAGCCCATTAAAGCGATTTTACAAGAAGCAGAAAAGCAAGGGATGAAGGTATTTTTAAGTGTAGGATTTTATGGTCCTTGGCCTCAACCTTATGAAAATATGATTTCTGAAGAAGTGTATCAAAAAGCAACCAAAGCAATGAAGGAATTATATGATTTATACGGTCATTATGAAAGTTTTTATGGTTGGTATTATCCTGATGAAACGGAAATAGAACCTTATTTTCATCCAGAATTTATTCAATATGTGAATCGGTATAGTGCTTTTGTCAAAACCCTCAATCCTAATTTAAAAACTTTAATCGCACCTTATGGAACACGAAAGGTTCAAACTGATGATTATTTTGTGCAACAACTCAAAGAATTGGATGTTGATTTTGTGGCTTATCAAGATGAAGTGGGTGTAAAAAAAGCGACACCAGAGCAAACAAAAGAATTTTATAAAAATTTAAAAAAAGCTCATGATCAAGCCAATCGTAGTAAATTATGGGCAGATGTGGAAACCTTTACTTTTGAAGGAGAGGTTTATAAAAGTGCGCTTTTACCAACCCCTATCAAAAGATTAGAAGCTCAATTAGAATCTGTTTCTCCTTATGTTGATGAAATCTTAGTTTTTGAATACCAAGGCATGATGAATCAACCACAAACGATTGCTTTTTGTGGTCATCCAGATTCGATTCAATATTATAAAGATTATAAAAAATTGTTAAAAAAGATTACCAAAGGAAAATAAAATGCAAATAAAGCTTTATCCTGTTTTTTCTTCTTTACATCAAAAAAATGCGATTCAAGCAGAAAGTCAAGCATTGATGCAATATATAAAAGAGGCTTTGCAAGTCAATATTGGTTATTCCACACTTGAACAATTATATCAAGATGCAGCTTTATCTTGTGTTTTTATTCAAAGTGGTGGTTCAGAACAGGAATTTTTAAAAATTTATCCTCATCTACAATCGCCAATTTATCTTTTGACAACGGGCTTTAATAATTCTTTAGCAGCCTCAATGGAAATTTTAAGTTTTTTAAAGTCACAAAATGTTGAAGCAGAAATTATTCATGGTAGTTTTAAAGAAATAACAGAGCAAATCAAAACAATGATAAACTTTAAAAAAATTCGTTTAGGAGTCATTGGAAAGCCAAGTGATTGGTTAATTGCAAGCCAAGTCGACTATCAAAAAGTTCAAAAGCAATTTAAAATTGAACTCGTTGATATTGCCATTGAAGAACTTATTGAATTGGTTCATACAATGGCGAATTCACAAATTGATTTGAATGCATACTCTTTTCCAACTTTTGATTCCAATCAATTAACGGATGCAATGAAGGTTTATCAGGCTTTAAAACAAATCATTCAAAAATATCAATTACAAGGATTAACCGTTCGTTGTTTTGATTTATTAAAACCATTAAAGACAACCTCTTGTCTTGCTTTTGCTTTATTAAATCAAGAAGGGATTATTGCAACTTGTGAAGGAGATATTCCTTCGATGCTATCGATGTATATTTTAAAAACAGTAACGCAGCAAATTGGTTTTCAAGCGAATCCTTGTCAAATTAAAAGAAATCAAAAACAAATCACATTTGCTCATTGTACCATCCCTTTAAATATGGTTAAACCCTATTCATTCATGACTCATTTTGAATCGAATATCGGTGTTGCTATCCAAGGTAAATTAAAAAAATCAACAGTGACTTTGTTTAAATTATCCAATGATTTACAGCATTTCTTTGTGGCAAAGGGAAAAATTATTCAAAATTTAAGTGAAAAAAATTTATGTCGAACGCAAATTGTTGTGCAACTTCAAAATAATATCGATTATTTTTTTAAAAATCCTTATGGGAATCATCACATTTTAGTATATGGCAATTATACTTCACGCATTAAAAAATATATGAAAAAATCGAGGAATTAAAAAATGGTATGGCAAGATTTTTTTAAAGAAGAAATCAAAAAAGATTATTATAAACAACTCATGGCCTTTGTTCGTAAAGAATACAAGATAGGGGTTTGTCATCCTGATTATGATAAAATTTGGAATGCATTTATTTTAACACCTTTAGAAAAAGTAAAAGTAGTCATTTTGGGACAAGATCCTTATCACAATTATCATCAAGCGCATGGGTTGGCATTTTCTGTTCTTTGTAAAGAATTGCCACCTAGTTTAAAAAATATCTATCAAGAAATGGAAGATGATTTGAAAATAAAAGTTAATCAAGATGGTAATTTAAGTTATTTAAGTGAGCAAGGGGTATTATTATTAAATACGATTTTAACGGTGCGTCATAATCAACCCTTAAGTCATCAAAACAAGGGATGGGAAATACTAACGGACCATGTTATTGAATTATTAAATCAGCAAGATCGTCCCATGGTTTTTGTATTATGGGGAAGTAATGCCAAATCAAAAATGAAAATGTTAACCAATCCAAAACATCTTGTTTTAACTAGTGTTCATCCTTCTCCTTTATCCGCTTATCATGGCTTTTTTGGTTCCAAACCTTTTTCTAAAATCAATCAATATTTAGTGCAAAATCATTTAGAACCGATTCATTGGGTAAAAGAAAAATAAAAAAATAGGCACAAGTCCTCACTTCTTACATATCATGTATTAGTGAGGAGAGATAAAATGGAATTTAATAACCAAAGATTTAATCCGGGATTTATGCATCAAGTCCCGCCCTATCCAACACCAGATGGCATGGTGCAACCATCACCCAATGAAAGAGCCGACACTGAAACGGTAAAAGCAAAACCACAAGACAATGGTGGAGAAGATACGTTTGTCAATACAGTTTTAAGAAACACCATTGGCCGTCGGGCTCAACTTTATTTTAGTTATCCCGATAGTGATAAGTGGAGAGACATTGTTTATGATGGAATCATTGAACTTATCGGAGAAGACTATATTATTATTAGTGAACCTACTACCAAAAAAGTTCAAGTATTGTTAATGCTTTATTTAGAATGGGTAGAATATGAAATTTTACCGACGGATGTTCGACCAATTTGGCATACAAAAACAAAGGGAGAAAAAAATTAATCTCCCTTTTTTTGTACGATAATTTTTGTTTTATTTTTTGGATTTTCTAAAATGAGTTGTTGATAAGATTTGACTGTAATTTTTCCCTTTTTAGGATTTTTAATTGAAACGATATCACTACAGATGGAAGCATGAACCGAGCTATTTTCAAAACTTAAATCTGTATCTTCCATTGTACAATCAATTAATGTTAAATTTTTACAATAACATAAAGGTTGTGTTCCTTTAATATGGCAATGAATTAAGGTTAAATTTTTAGAATACCAACCTAAATATTCGCCCTCTAATGTTGAATCTATAACCGTTACATGGTTGGTATGCCAAAAAGCATCTTTTGTAGATAAATGACTATTTTTAATAGTCATATGATGAACATATTGAAAAGAATATTTTCCTACAAATTGCATGTTTTCAATTTCAATGTTTTGACTTTCAAAAAAAGCATATTCACTTTCTAAAAAGGTGTTTAAAACTTGAATGTAATGACAGCGCCAACCAAATTCTGGAGAATGAATGGTACTATTTGCAATGAAAATATCTTTAGATTCTCTTAATGTTTTAATTCCTTGAATCTCTGTATGATAAATTTTAATATTTTCAGAATACCATAATGGGGCACGACAGTTGGTAGACATTAAAGATTGTTCTATATAGATAGAATGGTTATGCCATAAAGGATATCTTAAATCAAAAAAACAATGCATAATTTTAATATGATTGGCTTCTTTTAAAGCGGATTCTCCATCTTCTATTCCTTCAAAACGACATTGATTTAATAAAAGGTGGTTTTGTCCATAAAGTGCTCGTTCTTCGCCAAATATTTGATTTTCAATTTTTTGATACATTTTTCATCACCTTGAATAAAAATAAGAATATTCAAATGAATATCCTTATTTATTTTAACTATTTTTTTTGTGTTTTGCAATGATGACAATGGGGGCAACTAGAGCAATCACAACATCCATGTTTTCCTTTTTTGCGATTGATAATTGAAGTCACTACAACTGAACCTACAATGAGGACACTTGCTATAATGACAATGACTTCAATGGCGGTAATGGCAAAGATGCTCATGCCCTTTTTGCTTCTTTCTTATTCATTAGTACAATATATGCAATCACAGCAGCAATAATAACTGCAAAGATGAATGCTGTCCACCACCAAGAGCCGATTAAGTAAATCATCATTGCAACGATATAAGAAGTGACAAGCCAGAATACTAAAGTCCAATTAAATTTCTTTTTCGAAGGAAGTTCTGCTTTCGCTGTAGCTACTGCGGCAAAGCAAGGAATTGTAGTCATATTGAAAGCAATAAAGGCAATGAGTGCTGGAATGGTAACTCCAGTAGCTTTAATCATTTCTGTAACGGATAAAATACCTTCTTCATCGCCAATAAATCCTGCAGTAATACATGCACCTAAAGTTCCAAAAGCGGCAATGACATTTTCTTTGGCGATTAAACCAATAATCGCTGCTACAGCAAATACCCAACCCCATCTTCCTAATTGTGAACCAAAACCTAGAGGTGTAAATAAAGGTTGAATGAGTTGTCCAATGCTAGCTAAGATACTTTCATCCATTCTTTCATCAGGTAAAAATCCCCAAGACCAAGAAAAATGAGATAAGAACCAAATAAGAATGGTTGATGCAAGGATAATCGTAAACGCTTTTTTAACAAAGTGTTTTGTTTTATCCCAAAGGTGAATCATTAAGTTTTTGAATCGAGGAGTGTGATAGGCAGGAAGTTCCATAATAAATGGTGGAACTGCACCTTTCATTGTTGTATTTCTCATTAATAAAATACTAACAATTGCAACAACCATTCCAAGTAAGTACATCGAATAAGTGATAATATCTGCATTGCCAACACCAAATTGATAAACAATGGCACCGGCAACGGCAGTTAAAATTGGTAATTTTGCACCACAACTAAAGAAAGGAATAACCCGAATAGTTGCAGTACGTTCATTTTCATCGGCTAAAGTTCTTGTATTAATCATTGCTGGAACGGAACAGCCAAAGCCCATGATCATAGGCATAAATGCTCGACCAGACAAACCAAATTTTCTAAAGGCTCTATCTAAAATGAAGGCAACACGAGCCATATAACCGCTGTCTTCTAAAATGGAAAAGAATAAGAATAAAACTAAAATTTGTGGTAAGAAAGATAAAACAGAAAATAAACCGGCTAAAATCCCATCACAGATAAATCCTTGTACCCAAGAAGGGCTAGAAGAAAGCCATCCACTGACCCAGCCTGTAATGGAATCGGTAAGTAATCCTAACAAATTGGCTAAAATTACCCCGGGAGAATTGATCCCTCCTTCACCAAAGACGCCTTCAAATGCAGTGCCTTCTAAAGTTACAAAATCATCACCTAATAATCCACCTAAATATAAAAAGTTTTCAGAGAAAGTTAAGTGAAAGATGATAAATAAGATGACTAAAAAGATAGGAATACCCCAAATTTTATGGGTCAATACTTTGTCAATTTTATCCGATTTTGTAACGACAAGTTGATTTTTGTTATCTTTTGTTTCTTTTACTTTTTTTATTAAAATTCCCTTCACTAAAGTGGCAAGAAATTTATATCTTTCATCAGCAACTAAAGCTTCAAAGTCGGTTCCAAAGATATCGTCTTTAAAGGTCTTTTTAAAGTCATCCACCATTTGGATGGCTTTTGTATGATCGGCTGATTCTAATTCATCGTTTTCAATTAATTTAATGGAATGGAATAAAGGATTTTCTACACCACTATGTTCTAACGCGATTTTAACATCACCAATTAAATGGCCTAAAGGTGAATTTTTTAAAACCGTTGTAGCCGTGCGTTTTGCATTAGAGATTTGATAAGCTCGTTCCATGAGTTCATCAATTCCCTTTTCTTTTAATGCCGAAATTTCAACAACAGGTAACCCTAATTTCTTTTCGAGTTCTTTTGCATCAATTTTGTCTCCACTTTTATCAACTAAATCCATCATGTTTAAAGCAACGATGACAGGAACATCAATTTCCATTAATTGAGTGGTTAAATACAAATTTCTTTCTAGGTTTGTAGCATCCACAATATTGACGATACAATCTGGTTTTTCATTTAAAATAAAATTTCTAGAAATGACTTCTTCTGGTGTATATGGAGATAAAGAATAAATTCCTGGTAAATCCACAATATTAATGGGCTCTTTACATTTTTTATAAACGCCTTCTTTTTTATCAACAGTAACACCTGGCCAGTTTCCTACATGAGCCGTACTTCCTGTTAAAGCATTGAATAATGAGGTTTTTCCACTATTTGGATTTCCAGCTAAGGCAAATTTTTTCATGATGGATCAACCTCCATTGTTACAAGTTCTGCTTCATTTTTTCGAAGTGTTAGTTCATATCCTCGAATATGAATTTCTAAAGGATCGCCAAGTGGCGCTTTTTTTCTTAAAACAACTTCAGCACCAGGAGTTACACCCATATCAAATAGTCTTCTCCTTGCTTTTCCTTCGCCGGCAATCGATTTAATAATACCGCGATCTCCGACATTGAATGCACTTAATTTTTTTTCCATATGTCTCCCCCTTTTAATACACAAAAATTTTAACAGCCGTATTTTTATCTAATGCCAAACGGCCATCTTTAATTAAACATATGAGATTTCCACCATTTTGACTTAAAATAGTGATTTTAGAATTAATTGTAATTCCTAAACTCTCTAAATGTTTTTTTAATTTTTCATCTACAGCAATTTTTCTTACTGTGAGTTCTTTTCCAATGGGTGCAATAGTAAGTGGCATTTTAAAACCTCCTAGTTAGATTGACCTAACCAATAAATAAAATTAAAAGTTAGATAACACTAACCATTACAAATTTTAGCATAGAATTCTAACTTGTCAAGGCTTTTGTCGTTTTTTTCAAAGTTGAAAAAAAAAGAATTTCTATTTATAATATGAATAACCAGGGAGTGAAAAGAATGCAAAAAGATGAAACTTTAGAAAATTATCTTGAAACCATTTTAATTTTAACAGAAAAAAAGGGAAATATCCGTGCCATAGATATTAGTAATGAAATGAATTATGCAAAGGCAACCATTAGTATTATGTTAAAAAAATATGCGGAAGCAGGGTATTTGGTTGTAGAAGAAAATGGCAATATTGTTTTGACACAAAAGGGCTATGCCATTGCTTCTAAAATATATGAAAGACATAATGTCATTGCTAAAATTTTGATGCGTTTAGGGGTTGACGAAAAAACAGCTTATGAAGATTCTTGTAAAATTGAACATGATTTAAGTGAGCAATCTTTTCAATGTATTTTAGAACATTCTAAAAAACATGAGCAATAACAATGCTATATTTTTCTAAAATCATTCATTACATTGAAAAGGCAGCAACCTATCCTTTAAAATCTTATATTAGCTATTATCGTAAATGGAATTTAATCAATATTGTTCTCATCATTATTAGTAGTATTGGCATTCTTTCATCCGTTTTGTTTGGCGCCTTGATGGATTTAATGGCCTTGTTTGGTTTAATTCTTTTCTTTCCATTACTTATTGGTTCAATTCTTACTTTATGTTACACACAACTTTGTCTTATAGGCGCTAAAGAGTGTAAAAAGATTATACAACAAATCAATCAAGATATTGTTTTTGTCGATCATATTCAGTTTTTTCATGTAGATAACCAAAGTTATTTATTGCATATATTAAAAGAATTAATACGAAGTAAAAATCTAGTCCATTATCAACTTTTTAAAAATGTTTTTTTATATAATACAAAATATACAATTAATGAAAAAGAATTATGGGTAGATGGAAAGTTAGTTCAATTTGATGTTTATGATGATCAAATTGTACCAAAGCATTGTCCTCATTGTCATCATGTTTTGTTTTATAATGAAAAAAAATGTCATTATTGTTCGTAATGACATTTTTTCTTTAAGTGTTTTCTAAAACGGTATCAATGGTATATCCTACATCTGCTGTTTTAAAAGAAGAGAAAGTAACAACGGTTTTGTTATTTCCAGAAATATTAGTAAAGATATATTGATCATCTAAAATTTCAATGGTTAAATTTGCAATGGTGTAGGTTAGCGCTTCTAAAATGTAATAAACGGTAAAATCTCCTTCCACATTGGATTTAATTTTATAGGTGTGGTCATCGATTTTATCAAAGCATGCACGCGAAATATTAAAACTAGGATGAGGAACATTACCAACATAAGGGCTTTCTGATTTATAATATTGCCCATCAATTTGAATGACGTCTTGAACTAAATTTTCATTTAAAGCATAGGTTCCAGCAAAAATATTTTCATCTTCATCATTATAGATATCATAAGATACTTTATCTGGATTGCTTCTAAAGATACTATTAGAAACTTCAACATTGTCAACATAATTCATTGCCGTAGCAATATAATTATCAGCTTTTAAAGTTGCAATCATCGTTTCAAAAGCTTCATCTTGTACTTCTTCATAAGGTGTAGCTAAATAATCAATCGTTGTTTCAGCACCCATTTGAGTAAAAGTAGCACTAAATTCATATTCATAGGTTTGAGAAACAGTGATCGGATCTGTAAAAGCAGATAATTGAATAGAATCATCTTTAAGCGTTAAAGAAAGTTCAACGATTTCTAATCCTGGATTGCCATAAAACAAACTTGAAAGAGCATGATTAACGCGAGCAATGTTTAATTTTGAAGAAGATAAAAGATAAAGATTTGGGTCATAATCTTCAGGAATGAAATCTTTCTTTGATAAAAAGGAAAATACATTTTCAAAGCCATCTTCCCAAGTAAAATACTCATAGGTTACAGGATTGTATACTTTATAATAATTTAATGTATTCGAAATATTCAAACGTGTGGCATAAACATAATTGTCTACTCGTCTTCCTAAATAGGTTTCATGTAGGACAACTTCATTTGAAGTTAAATCTTGGTATTGAATAAAAGAGAATTCTTTTTCTTTTGCAGCGGTTTGAATTAAATATTGGTGTTCTTCACCATCTATAACTTCTGTGACTTGTACTTGTGCTTTATATCCTTCTTTTAATTCTTCAAATAAATCATCATTTAAAGTATAAACGGGTGTTGATGCACTAGTGTTAGAATCGTTTTGATTTGTTTTTGCACAAGAAAATAGAAAACAACAAGTGAGTAAAGAAAAAAGAACTGTTTTACTTTTTTTCATTATAACCCTCCTTAAATATATTCAGTATATACAATTTTAATCAATTAGGCAAATAAAAAGTGAATCGCATCTTTTATGTGGCCGCTTTTATTTTAATATTAGGACTTTTATTTTTCTTTGTCAGGTTGTTGTCCATCATGGGCCTTCCATTGACAATCTAGCCATTGAAAATTTGTAAATTTTGCCTTAAATGAAGAATTTTCAGGAGAACAAGCATAAACACCAATTTGTATCGTTTGATTTCCCTCATTTAAGTGACAAATTCGCATTTGTTGATAGTTGTTTCCATCAAAAGAACATTCAACACAATAATCATCTTCTCTTCGAGAAAAACGATACCAAATTGTTTTTCTTGAAGCGTCGATTTGTGTGGTTGCCCAATCTGAATATCCATGATTGGTTACGACACTTCCTAGATGTTGAAAACTCTCATTTTCATATTCGACAGAAGCCTTTATCCAGTTTTGACTATCTAAATAAAGTACGATGCCACATTGATCAAATCGATGATGACTATCAGCAAATTGAGTTTGAACACAAAAACTAAAGTATTTTTCATCGGTTTTGATATAAAAAATAGGGGCATTATCATTTTGAAAGTGATAATAAGTTCTTTGCCATAAATCAGTATGGGGTTCAGTTACAATTTCTAACTCTTGATTGGTAAGATGAAATTGATGGGGTTTTCTAATCCATAAAAATTTTGATAAATCCATAAGTAACTTTTCTCTATTTAATCTAATCTTTCAATTTTAATAATAACTGGACGAAGACCATCGTTACAAGAAACAATGGCCACGCCTGGATGTTTATTGGTATCAATCCAATCATCAAAATACCAACCATTACTTCCATTTGCTAAAGCAAAGACATATTGATAAATTGCTTTCCATGCTTCATCACAAAAACCATTAGGTTTAGCATAATCGGCATAAAATACTTGCCCTTCTTTCATTAAAGGACAAGTTGGTAAATTTTTTATTCCATATTCTTTTGCTAAATCTTCTTGTAAAGTTGTTTTTAAAATGGTAATTTTACATTTTTTCATCATGCTGTATTTCTCCTTTTTGAATATATTTTTCGTCTTGACTAGAATCGGTCGAATCGTCAATAAAACGTTGAACCTTCATTGTTAAATTATATTTATTTCTTAAAGCAGCAATTTTTGTCATCATTTTAGAGTGATGATGAAAATCTAAAGCTGCTTGATCTTTCCAACAATCAATTAAAAGAATTGTTTCAGGGTCTTCTATGGAATAAAAATATTGATATTGTAAATTGCCCTCTTCATTCCTAATTGCTTGGACTAAACCAGAATCCACCATTTCTTTTGCAAATTTTTTAGCATCTTGGTTTTTACCCGTGTAGTAGATATGAATGGTTATCGCCATGTTTATGCTCCTTTCTTTTTCTTTCTTTTATTTTATCATGAAAAGAGGTTTAATTTATTGAAAGTTTTTTCTATTTATACTGGTTTGGTACTTTTAGTTGACAAAGTGCGGGGGGGGGTATAATTTTACTAGAAAAAAAGAGAGGGGAATCATTAAAATGAAAAAAAGTGCATTATTATTCTCTATGCTTTTATTTTTAGGAATAACGGGTTGCACAAATAATAGCACAACTTCGAATGCTAGTTCATCATCATTCTCTTCAACAACTTCTTCACAAGAAAATCAGAAAAGATACACGATTACTTTTGAAAATTGTGATTTTGAAGACCTTGTTGTTGTAGAAGAAACAAGTTTTGCTAAACCAAATGATCCTATTGCTGAAGAGGGATATTTATTTGATGGATGGTATTTAGATGCGCAATTTATTCAAGAAGCGACTTTTCCATTAATCATTCAATCGAATGTAGTTTTGTATGCTAAATTTAGCGAAATCAAAGAATACTTTTTAGAAGCAAGAGAAAAAACGTTATCTAATGGATATACCTATACGGATCATTTGAATGTAACAACCAGTATTTTAGGCATTGCAGGACCACAGGCCTTAAGAGAAGGAACAATTTCTAAAAGAAATGATGGAGATTTGACCTATAAGGCACATTACCTTAGTAGTGGTTTACTTCTTGTTGATGGTGAAGAATATATTTTAGAAAGATTAGGAAATAAAGAAACCATTCGTTTAAATGAAGATGGTCATTTGACAAAATATGAAGTGGAACGTCTTGAAGATGTAAAAGATGGTTCTGTTTATGCAAAAGCGATTTTTGAATATGCAAGTGAAGATATTGAAAAAGTAATTGATAGTGGAAATGGGTTATATGAAATTAAAACCACAGCCAATACCAGTAGCGTGATTTCCTCTACACTTTCAATATTAGGTTCTAGTTTTGTTCAAGGTTTGATTAGTGTTTTACCTGAAGTGGGCAATACTTTTACAATGTTTGTGACTTTTGATGATGGATATATTGATACCTATACTTATGAATTTGAAATTGAAGTAGCTTCAACCATTCTTAATTTTGCTTACTCTTTAGATTTTAATCAATATAATGAAACATCTGCTCTTGTGCCACCAACTTTTGATAATGTTTTATTGGATCAAAATGAAATCAACCAAGAAATAAATGAAACCATAAAGACCATCTATACCAACTATAAAGATTTAAATCCATCCAGTTATTCTTACGAATTAGATGTTGTTTTAGAAAATGAAGATCAAACGTTTGACACAAATGTTAAGGGAAAAACGATTCGAACAAATCAAAACGAAACCATTTATTTTAATAATAAAATTTCTTTAAATACCAATTTTGATGAATATTATGAAGATGTTGAAAATTATGAAATTTATCGAGCAAATTTATTAAATGGTGAAGTTTATAATGCAATTGATCGAACATGGCCGTTATCAAATGAATATCATTTATCTACATCTCGTAATGAAATTGATGCCTATTATTTATTTTTAGATGTTGATTTTTATACGATTTCAAATATTAATGCCTTAGAAAAAGAAACAAATCAATATCATTTTGTATTGAATCAAAATGGAGTCGTAGAATTATTGAATCTTTTTGAAGCACATACCTATATTTTAAAAGAAGATGCAAGCAAATATTCACCATTTGGAAATTATGATTCAAATCAACTAATTTTAGAGGAAGCGTTTTTGATTATTTCCTTTGATGAGCAACAACAATTAGAAGAGATTACGTTAGAAGTTTCAGGTGATATCGATTCTCAATTTGTAAATTTTGAATCATCTACTTATGATTTCACATTAATGTATAATTTAAAGGTTGAATCCATTTCTACTTATGAAATTCCAGAAACAACCGACGATATTGAACTATCATAAAGGAGGAAAAGAAAAATGATTTATTGTAGTCAATGTGGAAAAGAAAATGCAGATCAGGCAAAGTTTTGTAGCAGTTGTGGTGCAACATTAAATGGAAATGTTTCTTTTCAAAGTCGACCTCAAGTTCAACCAAAAGCAAAAACGATGCCATTTAAAGAAATGACGGCAAAAAGGTCCCTTGTTGGACATTATGGCTTTGGGTGGATTCTATTATGTATTCTATTTTGTTGGTTAGTTTTTCCACTCATTATTTTAATTTGTTGGATTGTTAAAAATGCTAGTTTCAAATATATTATTTCAACGGAAAAGATTGAATCTAGAAGTGGAATTTTTAATACAAAATCTCAAAAACAAATCATTACAAAAGTTTTATCTGTGAGTGAAACACAAAGTTTAGGTGGAAAAATTTTTAATTATGGTACGGTTTGCATCAATTTAGTAGGAAAGAATGATTTTTATATTAAAGATTGTAAAAATCATAAAAAAGTTGTAGAATTTTTCGAACAAATGATTGCAAATGCACATGAATTAAATCAAATTGTCATGGAATAAAAATAATCATTTCAGTTGTTTTTTTAGAGGGTTAACTTTTAATCCTCTTTTTTGTTTTCTTAAAAGTTTTATATTCCCTTTTGACTATTATAAAAAAGAAGGTGATAGTTAGATGGGAAGAAAAAAACGATATTTAGAAAGTCGGATTTTTATAACTAATGATCGTTTATTTTCTAATGATGGTTTTAACAAAGGGAATCGTCGAGTTGTTGTTTTAAATAATGATAAAAGTGAAGCAGTAATTTGTAAAATTAAAAGTTTAAAAGATAAAGAAGGAAATTTAAGACAAAAATTAATTTCAATTGAACGATATCCTTGTTTAACTAAACCAAGTGGTGTGGATCCAAATTTATGAAAAAGAATGAATAAAGGGGAAATTAATTTACAAAAAATGCAACCTACAGCCATTCGATTAAATAAATGGGATATGAAGAAGGTAAAAGAAAAAATCAAAAAATAAAAAAATGCCCTATAACCTTCTATAGGGCTGGGTAGATAAAATTTAATATCTACTAGAACCATTTATAGTATATGCCCTTTCATTTAAAAATTCAACTAGAAGAGGTGGGTATAAACGCTCCAATAACTCAATTTTAGACTAGAAAAAGGCCAAAGAATCAAAGCTAAATAATAAAAAAGGATAGGCACTAGGCGGTAGTCATTAGCTATCACGGGCTCTATCCGCTATTATCTTATATTAAAAGTAATAGTTTGTCAACAATAGAACAAATAAGAAGTTTATTTTATATTAGAAAAAATTACGAAAATAAAAAATGCCCTGGCATCCAATATCCAGGGCTCGGTAGATAAATTGATATCTACGAAAACCGTTTATAGTATATGTTTTTTCATTTGAAAAGTCAACTAAAAGAGTTAACAATAAAATGGGATTTTAATTCGGATTTTAGGCTAGAAAAAGGCTAAAAAATTAAAGTTAAAAATAATAAAAAAGATAGGCACTAGGCGGTAGTCATTAGCTACCACGGCTCTATCCGTCATTATTTTATTTAAAAAGCAATAGTTTGTCAATAAGAGTATTTAAATCTAATGAAAAGTTTGTTTTACATTAAAAAAAATATGAAAATAAAAAAGTGCCCTATAACCTTCTATAGGGCTGTGTAGATAAATGAATATCTACCAATCTCATTTTATAGTATATGTCTTTTTATTTAAAAAATCAATGTGAAGTAATGGATTATAAAGATTGGTTTGTATTTTTTACTCTAGAAACAAAAAACAAAGATATATAATTTTTTTTAAAGCACGAACAAAAATGCTTAAATTATTGCAAATCAAAGCAATAAAAAAGAAGGAATTCGCGATAAAATCGTTTTTAAAAGTCCTTCTATATATATATTATACAATAAATATCTAGAAATAGTCAACAGAAGTATGGTATATCATATGTTTTGAAATAAAAAATCCCTAATATTTAAGGATTTTTAGTAATTTGGTGCCGTTAGTCAAGAAGAAGGAAATTGAAAAAGCATTGCAAGTGGTTCAACAGGAAAGTAAAAATCCGTTAACAAACCAGAATAGAAAGGAAATGAAAATGATGAAAAATAATGATATATTAACTACCAAAAAATTTAAAAGACATTTTAGAAAATATATTAAGTCGGGGCATCCAGCTTATATACTAGACCAAGAAGGAAACATGTATGTATTTCATAGAGTAACTTTTGCCACTAAATCAGGACATCATACAAACTGGAAAATAGATCCAAATCCAGATAAAACAAAAAAAACACCAATGTATATTGTAAAGCAAGAGCAAAAAGATAATCAAAAACATTTTTCAAAAAAAGAATTACCTTATAATGCTGATTTAGATTTTATAAAAAGAGCGAAAAAAAAGTAACTCCATTCAGGGGTCTTTAAACCTCAAATATTCGAGTTACATATATATTATATGCAATTGATAATCGTTTGTCAAAGAAAATTAAAAAAGGAGGGATAAAATACAAATGAAAAATCTGTTTTAAATAAAAAAAGATGAGGAATCTAACCTCATCACTAACCACTGAATTCTCACAGCGTTAGTAAGTAAAAACTTACACTTAC
>UMCV01021129.1_pt1 | contig 45600 bp, 40 predicted proteins | sample 1964311 | NCBI WGS metagenome assembly UMCV01 (sample SAMEA4835976, study PRJEB28245) | human gut metagenome | biome: gut microbiome; material: fecal sample | place: Denmark | collected 2008 | reverse complement strand
GTCATTTTTTAATTATAAATAAATTATATTTTATAGAATTAAAAATGTTTTTTATTCAATAATAATATTATGAACGCAATATTAAAATTGATAAATGAAATTAGAATTAACAATCGAAAAATGAAATTATCTGTACTAGCATCGTCGTTAGTTTTCTATTTAATATTAGCGATTATTCCTTTTTTTGAATTATTAGAATATATTTTAAATAAATTTGGAATAATTGAAGAAACAATTTCAAATGTTAAAGTATTTGATGGAAAGTGGACAACTATTTACTTTATTATCTATTTTTGTTATGTTTCATCTAAACTATTGCATATGCTACATCAAATCTCAGATTTAATGTATTATAATATAAAAGAAAGACCACATCTAAAATTAAGGATTCTTTCTTTCATATATTTAATAATAATACTTATAATTACTGTTACTATGATTGTATCATTAACATATTTTTCATACATAAGTAATCGATTCAATATCCCAATAAGATTTATTATTAGTTTCTTACAATTTATTTTTCCACTAACCTGGATTATTTTTCTATTTATTTTTCTATACAAAAAAATAGTTCCCATACCAATAAAATGGCAAGAAACTTTAGGAATTGCAAGTATAACAGGTTTTATCATTTATACAGTATTAAGATTGTATCAAATAATTGTATTTGGCTATATGCTAAATAGGTACAAAACGGTTTATGGTAGTTATGCTAGTTTAATAAGTCTATTAGTTTGGCTATATTTGTCATGTTACATTTTTTTATCAGGAATGGTATTTCTTTTCATGAAAAAAGTAAAAAACAAGGTATAAAGAAATTAAATGTAGCATACAATATTTATGGACATGAAAGAGGTGTAATTATTAAAAAAATATTAAAACTTTGGATAGTTGCATTGGTCATGTTCACAATATTTTTCACATCAACTAAAGTTAATGTACACGCTAGTGGATGGGGCTTCAAAAGAAATGGCGAGCACCAAGTACCAGAGATTGGTAGATATCAATCAATAATAGAAGGTACAAATAGTTATTACGTTGGCAGTAAAGATAGCGTTTATCTAACTTTTGATGCAGGATACGATAATGGTATGATGGAAGAAATTCTAAATACATTAAAACTGAAAAATGTAAAAGCAACTTTCTTTTTGACAGGAGATTTTGTTAAACGTTTCCCCGAATTAACAAAGCGAATAGTCAATGAAGGACATATAGCTTGCAATCATTCGTATACACATCGTAAGATAACTACCCTTTCAAAAGAAGAATTAGCCAATGATTTAGGCAAATTGGAAAAATCATTTTATGAATTAACCAAACAAGAAATGCCAAAATATTTCCGCCCTCCAGAAGGTAATTTTGACAAAGCATCGTTAACTAACTTAAAGAATTTAGGTTATACAACAGTCTTTTGGTCAATTGCCTATGTTGACTGGAAAACTAATAAACAAAGTGGTGCTGATTATTGTGTAAAGACGATTATGGACAATCTCCATGATGGCGCAATAATATTAATGCATAGTGTATCAAGTAGTAATAAAGAAGCACTTCCAAGATTAATTGATGAAATTAAGAATAAAGGTTATACTTTTAAAACGGTACTAGACTTATAAGTTGAGAAGCATCCTGATAGATAACTATCAGGATTGTTTTATAATAAAAAGCTATTTGGTTATTTCCAAATAGCTTTTAAAGTTATGTTTTCTGGTTCTTCTAAATATTTCATTAAAACGTTAGAAAGTTCTAAACTAGAATATTTATTACCTTGGAATTCCCAACAATCAAATGTTGCGTCAACTTTAGTAGGATCTACAATGTTAAGTTGTTGAGTTTTGATCGTATAAGTTGTTGGGTTTTCAGAATTGTTTTCACCACCATCTAATTCATAAGTAATTGTGTAAGTAGTAGGTACAAATACGCTATAAAGAGTAATTGATGTTAAAAAACGATGAGTTGTAAAATCAATTGGTTCTCCTTCGCCCGCCGCATTATCATACCAACCTAAAAAATCATAATAAGGTTTATTAGTAAGATCTAGTTTAGGTTCAGCGATTATAGAACCATTCTTAGTATCAGTTATGCGTACAGAGTTAATTTTACTACCTATATAACCAGGAGTATTAAATGATACTACTTGGGGTTTATTTGACATTATAATCATAACAATGCCAAGAACCACAATTATTCCGATTAAAATATAAGCATAACTAAATTTTTTCTTTCCTTTGGTATCTTTATTAGATTTAACTGAATTGTTGTTTGTTAAATCAGTTTGAGTTTCATTTGACATATTAATACAACCTCCATAATTATTATAACACATTAAAGAAAATAAAGCAATTTTTAAATCTGAATTTTTTCTAAATTGTTTTATCTAACAAATAATTATCTTTTTATGGTATAATAAAATATTGATGAGAAATTGTAGAAGGAGTGAAACCAAAATGGTGACAAATGTTTTAGCAAAAAATCAAGAAGTATTATTAACAGTAAAAAGAATAGGTATTAATGGTGAAGGAATAGGGTATTACAAAAGACTTGCGGTATTCATTCCTGGGGCACTACCTGGTGAAGAAGTTGTAGTAAAAGTTACCGAAGTTAATGAACAATACGCAAGAGCTAGTTTAGTGAAAATAAAAAAGAATCAATCTTTAGATAGAGTAGAACCACTTTGCAAGTATTACCAAAAGTGTGGAGGTTGTCAACTTCAACATGTTGATTATCAAGCTCAATTACGATTCAAAAAACAAATTGTTGAAGAAACTTTTGACAAATACTATAATGGTAAATTAAATGAAAAATTACTAAAGAACACTATAGGAATGCAAAATCCATACCACTATAGAAATAAAGTTAAATTACCTGTTCGTTATGATGGCGAAAGTTTGGTTACGGGATTATATGCAAGCGATACAAATAGATTAGTTTACATTGATGAATGCTTAATTGAAAAAGAAGATTTAAGAAAAGCTGTTGACGAAATATGTAAACATTTGACTAAATATCAAGTAATAGCTTACAATCCTAGACTTCATGATGGAATCCTACGACATATTGTCGCAAGAAGTTCAAAATTAACTGGAGAAATCCAAGTAACATTAATTTTATATAAACGTGATCAAAGAACTATTAATATTGCAAAAGATTTAATAAAGATTGAACATATTGAGAGTGTTTATATTAGTATAAATGATGATTTAGAATCAATTGAAAGTTTTGGCACTGAAACATTCAAAATTGCGGGGGAAGACACTATCACTGAACAATTAGGTGATTATAAATTTGATTTATTACCTACTGCTTTCTTCCAATTAAACCAATCACAAACCGAAAAACTATATGAAAAAATATGTGAAGTAGCCAAACTTAAAGGATATGAAAATGTTGTTGATGGATATTCAGGAGTTGGAACAATTGGACTTTGGTTATCTAAATATGCTAAAGAAGTAAGAGGTATTGACAATAATAAAGAAGCTATTATAAATGCCAATGAAAATGCTAAAAACAATAATGTTGCTAATGCAAAATTTTACAATGGTAGTATTCTAACATATCTTAGTAAATGGGAAGAAGAGGGGTTTGTACCTGATGTATTGGTAGTTGATCCGCCAAGAACAGGTATGGAGTTAAAATTAATAAACTATCTACAAGAACATCCAGTAAAGAAAATAATTTACGTTTCTTGTAATCCAGCTACACTTGCTAAAAATTGTAATCATTTGCAAAAAAAATATCATATTTTATCTATTCAACCTCTAGATATGTTTCCTCAAACAGCTAACGTTGAGTGTGTAGTTTGTCTTGAAAGAAGATAGGTAAAAATAGGTGTTTTATGGCTATTTTGGAACGTTTTAATCTTTTTAAGGAAACATTTAATGTGTTTGGAACTTTTATTTTGAAGAAAAGTGATGATGAAATTGAATATTTAGTTTTTGAAGAATTTATTACATATGTAACTTGTTATTTACATGAAAATACTTTGATTGATTTATTGAAAAATAAACTTATTGATCAATATGTATTTGATAAATCAATATTATTAAGGGAAGAAGTTCTTAATATTGATGGTGGTCCGCTATGGACATTGGATGAAATCAAAGGGAATAAAATTTGGTATAACTTAATGTTGATGGCAGATGAAATTAAGAAAAGGTTATAAAAATTAAGTTTAAACGGCGTTAATATATCACATATGTATTGATTCCGTGGTAAATTTATATAAATGTAAATAATGGAGAAAAAATGGGAAAGAACGTTATATTTTTGTTAAATATTGATAATGAGAATAGAATTATCGTCGAAAGAAAAAAAGAAGGTGAAAAACTGCACAATGATTCATGTGTGTTTTTCGAACATAAAAAAAAGAAATTTTTATTAACGGATGCTTCTTTTGTTGATGAGTTTGGTTACTCAATGTATCATAGAATTTTTAATATTAAAAAGTTTCAGTCTATTTCACATTTTATTAAATTATATGAAAAAGAATTAAATGAACAAAAAAATGGAACTTTTGTGAGAAATTTTGATGACTCTTATTTATTTGTTTGCACACATATACAACAAAAAAAACTTGATGGGGATAATTATTTTTTAACACTAAATTTACTAAATATTGATGATAATTATAATTTGTTGTTTGTTGAAGGAGATTTTGATAAATGTACTGTTACTGTTTTGAAAAGATATATTTTATCGGAAAATCAATTTGAGGAATGGAAAAAAATTATATGTTCTTCATTTGAATGTGAAGTGTTAAAGGATTTTAGTAATAACAAATATTTTGATGATGAAAAAAATTTACATAATGAATTTATTAAATTTTTGGAAAGCATAAGGTATCAATAAATAGATATGATTTTTTCTAATTTATAATTAATATTATATACTTAATTATGCTATTTCAAGACAATAAAATAGTTAAAGAACGTGTTTATGAAATTTATTATGATAAAATTAAAAGTCAAATAATAAGAGGTGCTAATATTATGTAAAAAAGAAAACTGTCTACAATAGATAAAGTTTTTAGTTGCATTCTTCTTGGCTTTGCTATTTTTAGTTGTTTATTAGGTATATTACTTGTTATCTCTGTTATAAAGTTAGTTGATTCGTTTCCTATTTCATCTATTTGGTTTGGATGCTTTTTAATAATAATTGGATTATTTTGCTCTATATATTCTATAATTATTATTGTTGCGGTAAATAAGCAATCAAAGAATAAATAAAATTTTAAAAATATCAAATATAATAATGAGTTAGTATATAATTGTAAACTTAAATTGAAAGATGCACAAAAATATAGCAATTTATTTAATGAATAAAATAATAAAATGAGCATTATTACATATAATACTATTGATCATACTTTAGATTATTTAGGTGCTAAGGTTTTATAAGATAACATTGATTTTTCTGTAAAAAGATTGACAAAACATAAAATTAATGTTATAATATTTATGCCTAGGGTATAGGTAAATCTTTTGTGGATCATACTCCGGAATCCTTCGGGACCGGGGTTTTTCTTTTACAAAATTAATTGGGGTAATATATGCATAAACATTATATGACAATTGATGAACAAGTTAATTTCTTAAAAAATGGGAAAAATTTTGGATGAGATGGTTGATAGATTAAATATAAATACTGAAGAGTATTTAGAAAAAAAGCCAAATTGTATAAGAGATGGTTTTAAAACACTTATCTATTTTTAGGAGGAAGAAAAAATGAATTATAATAAAATAAAAGAACAAATTTACAATGCAGGTTATTGTGATGAGAGAAGACTTATATGCCACAGCAACAGAAGCTATACTAAAACAAGTAGTTATTTAGTTGCAATGAAATATACGACTTATCAAACTGATTTTCCAGTTCCAGCCTTCTTTATTTTATCAATCAAAGATGATAAACTATATATTAGCTATGCCAAAGCATTTGGTGGTTTTAAAAAGTACTATGCCTCAATACTATTAAATAAATTACATTATGTTTCATGTGAATTGGTTAATAAAAGTACTATGGTTTATCACTTTACTATAAATAGAGAAAGTGAAGGAAAAGGTGAAAATAACTTCTATATTATTGCTACTAGAAACAAAGATGATGCTAAGTTATTAGTTGATGCCATCAAAGAATATAATAATTAAAACTAGATACATTATAAATATCAATCAATGAAATGTTTAATAATTGAACTTGCAGAAATTTATAGAATATTCATGAGTAATTAAATTATTAAATATATAATGTCATTTTTAAATGTAAAAAGTCATTTGCCTAAAAAGATGAGGTAAATGACTTTTTTATTATTGTTTTTAATGTTTTAAACAAAAATATATAAATAATAGTAAAAATATGCTATAATAAAAGTGTTATATGATAATTAATAAGAGGTAATTATAATGGCGTCAAGTAAAGAATATTTAGAGTTTATTTTGGAACAACTTTCTGAATTTGATGATATAACCTATCGACCAATGATGGGTGAGTATATTATTTATAATCATGGGAAAGTAGTTGGTGGAATATATGATGATCGTTTTCTTGTTAAATCTACCCCTTCAACAATCAAAATGATGTCAAACGCACAAATGGAATTGCCATATGAGGGCGCAAAGAAAATGATACTTGTTGATGAGGTTGAAAATAAAACTTTTTTAAAGAAATTACTTGAGGGAATCTATGAAGATTTTAAAAAGGAAAGATTTGGTGATTAGCTATACAAGATGAATCACTAAACTTTTGACTTTAAGATGATGAACTAGTTTTTTTTGATTAGTCTAAAATTATAATTGCTTAACAATTTGTTGCACCTCCTTGTTAATAATTTTGTCGTGCTTGGTAAGAACCCTGAAGTTTTTACAATTTATTCGTTCTTATAAAACAGCAAAGTATCACTAACTATTTGCAACAGAATAAAGGTGTTGCAAGATTTTTCTTAAATGGTTAAACATAGGAATGACTTAAATGAATAGAGAGTATAGTTAAATTACAACATAATTAATTATGCTTATATAAAATATGTAGAAAGGAATATAATATAAACTCACGACCTATTATACGGTTATATTATACAAGATAGAATGAAAAAAATAACATCAGTCACTTATATTCACAAAATCTTATTATTAATGATTTTTTTATTAACATTAATGAGTTTTTTTCCCATAAAAAGTCCTACTAAGACTAGGGCAATAGTAGCAAAACGTGGAAGCGATTTTATTGAAAAATCCGACAATACAACAATAACTGAACAGATTGGTAGTGAAAAAACAGAACCTTTTTATTCATCAACAGAACAGATTATTACTCTAACAAAATTTGATCCTCGTGGAGAATTAACGCCAACAAAAGATCAAGGTAGCACTAATCTCTGTTGGGCGTATGCAGCAATTAGCGCTTCTGAATCATCAATATTGAAAAGTAAAATAGGTGATAAAAATACTTTAAGACTCAATCCACAAGCACTTGCTTACCGTAAATATGTTCGAAGTATAGACCCATTAGGCAATAATGCAAACTACGTAAGTAATGATGCGGGGGAGTGGACACAAAAAGCTGGAAGTATTGAACAAACAGCCCCTTTATTTAGTATGTGGCAAGGACCAATAGGTGGAGATAAACCATCTGCAGACGTGTGGGAAAATTCCACATATCGGTTAGAGAGTGCTAATTTAATATCGTCGGGGCAAAGCAATAAAGACAGAATAGTTGAACTAAAAAGTGCTATTGCTAAATATGGAGCGGTTACAGCATCGTGTTATTATGATGGTGGTACAAATAAATATTTCAATGATAACGCAGTTACTAATGGCATACCACATGCAATAACTTTAGTAGGGTGGGATGATAACATAGATAGTAGATTGTTTTCACCAGGTAAGGTTTCTACCAATGGTGGATGGCTTGTAAAAAATAGTTACGATGATAATGGTTATTTTTGGTTGACATATGAGAGCAAAATTTCCGAAACAACTTCTTGGACATTTACCTATGCAACAAAAGAAGAATACGATTTTAACTATTATTACGACAATAGTGAATTTGATTTTGGAATTATTAAGCAAAAAAAAGTTGCTAACGTTTATCAAGCCAAAAAGGGTACAAAAGATCAATCAGAATACCTCAAGGCTGTAAATGTTGGTTTTGTTGGTAATGATGTTAGTGTTACAATAAGGGTTTATACAAATCTTGATGGCAGTGGACAACTCCAAGTCGAAAGAGGAATTTTGTCGGCACAAAAAACTCAGATTTTTAAATATGGAGGTTATAACACGATAAAATTTGATAAACCGCTTAAGATTGATAAAGATTCATTTTTTTCGATAGTTGTAGAAGTATCAAATCCTACAGGCAATGCCTATGTAAGAGTTGTTCAATCCGATTCAAAAAAGCCATCATATTACAATAATGAGCATTCTGGTTACGATTATATTTTTAATGGTGGTTGTGTTGCCAGAGTGAAAGCTTATACAAAGCTGGTAGATTCCGAGGAAAAACCAGATGATACAACGGTTTCTTCATATGGTTGGAATGAAAAAAGAGCGCCATTATTCTATGGTGCCACTCAGATTTTTATAGACAAGAATGTTTTTTTGGGGTCAAAAGAAGAGTTCGTAAAAGACAGCAGATTTAGAGTTTTTGCAAAAGACTTTGAGGATGGAGATATTACACACAAGATTAAAATAAAAGAAAACAATGTACAACCTAATATACCAGGACAGTATAATATTGTTTATGAAATTGCGGATTCACACAATAATGTAAAAACATTAAATGTACCTGTAACAATTAACGATAAAGTAGGCGGTGATTGCCGAATAATTCGTACAATCTATGCCGTTCCACAGATGAAAAATCTTGTTGATATGGAGATAGGAAGATGCGATAGCAACAATTCTCAAATATTAGGAATATATCTTCCTAAAGGAGGATGTGCAAAAGTCAAATTTATATCCAATCTTACTAGCGAGGTAGATGATTTGTATGTAAATCCAACTATCACGTGTTATACAGACACTGGAAGAATAAGAACTTCAACGTATTTAAATGTAAAAGAGCAACAAGAGATTGAAGTAAAATGTGAAATTGATGATATGAGTTACGATGCTGTTCCATTAATAAATGCACCTAGACTCAAAGATGAAAAAGTTGATGTCACGTTTGAGATAGAATTGGTCTTCAATGCTTCGGACGCTAAACCGCTTACTTATTACCATTATAAAGATTCTACTGATGATGAATTTTATCAAAAATGGAATAATTCAAATGATACATATGCGGTAATAGATGGTAATTCCTCTATTATAGTGCTGCACATATATTATCGTAATTATTTGAATGGTGCTTGGAAATTTGACAATCCTATTGGTTCTCTTGATCAAGTATTAGAATACTACGATGAGGTCATATCTAGAATGGATAAGATGATAGGCTTAGAATTGAACGCCAAGGATACTTTAAATCAAAATTATCCTACAAAATTTACTATTGTCGAGGACGAAAAAACGGCAAGTGGTGCATATTATCTTAACTCATCTCTGATAAGTATAGGACAAAAAAGTATGCAAAGAGTCTTTTCTTATTGGTATGCAATTCTTCATGAAATAGGCCATGGTTATCAGGGAAGACTTGGCAACGGCGGTAATATGAAGTTAAAAGAAACAGGTAACAATGTTTTTGTATATTACATAATTAAAGATTCATCATTATTTAAAGGAAATCCTAAAGAAAACCATTTGGGTGGAACACTTGAAGAAACCGAAGAAAGATGGAACCAAAAAAGGATTGCAGGAGAAGAAATCTTTATAGAAAATGATTCTGGATGGAATCAGCAAACTCAGGGATATTATACTAATACCCAAGAAAAGCTTTTTGCTCTAGTAAATTTATTTGATGCTTTTGAGGGAGATAAAACCTATGGAAAACTTTTTACTTATTATCGAGAATTAATAAAAAAAGGACAAAATTATCAGTTATTAATTTCTGAAATATTTGCTACATTTTTTGTTGATGAATACAAAGCAGACATTATATCGTATTTTGAGAGTTGGAAAATAACTGTTTCTCCAGAAGTAAAAAAATATATAAAAGACCAAAATCTTAATGAATGGGTAATTTTTTCGGATATAATAGATAATGGAATTATCAACAAAATTATTGAAATAGAAAATCCTTCAAGAAAATATGGGCTTGTGAATATTACCAAATATGCTCAATATCACATACATGTATGGGGTGAGCCTACATACGTTTGGAGTTTCGACAATGCACAAGTTACAGCGAGCCAAGTATGCAAGTATGATAATACACACATTCAAACTGAAACTGTGTCAACAGTAGCAACTACGATCAAGCAACCTACCTGTATAGAAAAAGGCAAAATTAAATATGAAAGTGTCCAGTTTAAAAATTGTACTTTTGTAATTCAAGAAAAAATTATTGAAACAAATTATGATGAACACCAGTTAGGAAACTTAGTACCAGAAGTTTTTTCCACTTGTACTAAAAAGGGAATGAAGGCACATTATAAATGTTCAATTTGTGAAAATTATTTTGATATAAATAAAACTAAGATAACGCTTGAATCTTTAGAAATTCCTATTAATGAGAATAATCACGAATTTGGCATTTGGAAAGACGAGGTTCCCGCAACAACTACTGAAAATGGCGTAAAAGGACATAAAGATTGTATCGAATGTAAAAGGCATTTTGATATCGACGGAAATGAGCTAACCATTCTTACAATTGCTAAAATTGATACGTATAAAGTGACAATAAATGGTAAAAGCAAGTTTTATGCAAACGGAGCAATTGTTAAAATAATTGCTGATGAACCAGAAAAAGGCATGATATTCAAAGGTTGGATAAATGATAATGGCGAAATTGTAAGTAAATACAGAGAATATAACTTTGTGGTAAATGGCGAAACAAATTTAACTGCTTTATATGAAAATGATTCATTTAGAGATGAAATTGGCACTAACACCAACAAGCACGGGTTATCTAATGACGTAATTGTTAGCATTGTAATAGGTATAGTCGTAATATTAGGATTTGGAGGCTTTGCTATATTATTTTGTACAATTAAGAAAAAATTTTTCAAAAATAAATAGATAATTAAAAACTTTTGGAAAAAAGTATATGTTAGAAGATCATTCGTCCATAGTATTATATAAAGAACTGAAGAGATATAAGCAGAAAAATAATTTGTAAAGGTATATCGTGATTTGTGTGCTTCGAAAAATAGTTTTTTTGCTTTCCACTTTTAAAAAATAAGTTTAAATAGCTATATGCTTAAATACTTGGTACTTAATAGTACATATTTGTCACTAGTAATAAAAAACAAAATTATCAAGGAGTGTTAATATGATTTTTCTTCCATCGAAATATTATTTAGTCGTAAATGATCGATTTGAGTTATTTTTCAGAGGGGTTATTAAAAAACATAATCCCTATCAATATTATGTAAAAGCCGAATGTGAAAAAGGCTATACTTACAATCGATATTTTACCTTTACTCCAGAAAAAGAAGATATAGGTGAGTATAATTTAACAATCAAGGTAATTGACGATGACGGTTGTATCATTGAAAGTAAATCAACCATTTTAGTAGTTAATGATGTTAGTGAACCGGTTAGAAAACTCAATGTATTATGTGTAGGCGATAGCGAAACAGTAAATGGTGTATGGCCTAAAGTAGGATATGAAAAATTTGAAAAAGTGTATCCCAATATGCTAAATTTTATTGGCAAAATGCACAACGAAAAAGTTGGTTATGAAGGATATGGTGGCTGGCAATGGAAAACATTTTGCGAATATGAAGTAGAAAGTAGAACTTCATCTGTTTGGGTTACGTTTGAAAATGATATGAGTAATATTCCACAACATAGTAAGTGGCTTAATAATAATTTAGAATGGATTGTTGAAACGGTTGATGGTGAAAAAATTAAATTCAAAAGAGGTAATAATAATTGTAGCATTGTTAATCCTAAACTTGATTCTATCTTTACCAATTATAATAAAAATAGTGAACAAATAAAAATGGTAAGTTACGAATATTCTGATGCTAATCCATTTTGGAATCCTGAAAAAAATGATATTGATTTTAAATATTATATTGAAAAGAATAATCTAGCAAAACCAGATTTGTTATTTACATTTTTAACAGGAAATGGTTTATATGTCCCATATTCTAATGAATTCATAACCCACGAAAAATATGCAACTAAATTCTTAGAACAGTTTCATAAAGATTTTCCCGATGCCTTAATAGGGGTAATGGGAATAGAATTACCATGTTGCAATGGCGGAGTTACCGCTTGTTATGGTGCTCAAGGATATTACCATGATTGGTATGGCGATACTGTGACAACTCTTAATTACGATAAATGGTTAGAAAATTTCACTAAATTAGAAGAACATGCTTCATATATGACATATTTTGATATAAAGAGTCAATTCGATAGCGAATACAGTCATCCTGTTGAATTAGTGAAAGTTAATAATCGTAGTGAAATATTAGAAAGAATTGGTACTAATGGTTTACATCCATCAATAGATGGTTATAAACAAATAGGCGATGCTTTTTATCGTTTCTTAGTTGAGATGGTTAAAAGAATTAAATAACAAAAAAAGGTTTGAGATTTTGTAAAATCTCAAGCCTTTTAACTATAGCTTAAACTGTCAAATCACCATCGGCAATTAAGTTCAATTTTCTAAACAATAAATCAATGAAGAAAACTAATATTCCAGGTGCTAATATTTGTAATTCAAAAATACCAACCCAAGTTTGCCAAGTATTTCCCATTGAGGCAAAAGTACCAATTTGACCAACTAGACCAGCTGTTCCCATGCCAGCACTAGAACCCATACATACTAATTTCAATAGTGTTGTAGATATTGGCCCTAATATTGCGCTTGCTATGATTGTTGGTAACCAAATTATTGGCTTTTTCAAGATATTTTTAAATTGTAACATTGAAGTTCCAATTGCAATGGAAATTACCATTCCAATTTGATTGTCTTTTCTTGATTGTACCGCAAAACCAATCATTTGACATGAACAACCTACAACAGCAGCTCCTGATGCTAGAATCAATCCTGAATATTCTTGCATATGCATTGCTTCACTAAGTGGTACACCATTTAAGTGAAACACCATTGCAGCAATAGCAGCACTAGAAATTGGTGCCGTTAAAGCCATTCCCATTAATACCGCAACTATTGCTCCCATTATTAATGGTGCAGCATTAGTACCATAGTTGACTAACCATTGAATAGCATATGTAACATAAATCAAAGGGTATCTACATAGTAGAGATATGATAGTACTTACAATAACCCCAAGAAGAGGAATAATTAATATATCTACAGGTGTTTTTTTCTTGAAAATTAATTTAATTACTAATGCAGTACAAATACAAACAATATAGATTGTAAGGGGATCGCCGATTTTAATACCATTTGAAACTATTTGTTTAGTTACAAAATTTGTTGTTAGTGAAAAATAGGCACTTATCTCGCCTGCCCCCGCAAGCACAATGGTTTCAAGTGGTTTCATTTTTAACATTAAAGCGATACCAACCCCAATACCAGCGCCAGTCAAAACTTGAAAGACATAAGATGCTCCTGTTTTGCCATCGCCTAAGGCATTACCGACTAATTGACAAAAGGGATTATTGCCTTTTAAAAATAGCTGTCCAATAGTTGCAATTATAGTTCCGATTATTAAGGTTGAAAATAAACCATAGGCCATTCCATTTAAAGTGGTAATGAAGAAGTCTAATACTTTTTTCTTTTCTTCTTCAAGAATTTCTTCATCAGCAGTCTCTTCTTTAATATCAATGTTTTCTTCTGTCATAATAACACTTCCTATCATAATATTTGTTACATTATACCAAAAAAATTGAAAAATTACTAGTCTATTGATTATCATAATAAATGAATTGTGTTCGTGTACACAATCTAGTGTACACGAACACTTCTGACATAATTATTTATTAATTACTAGATTTATTTTCAAAATATTGGTATAATTATTAAAAATGTCATGTAAAAATTAGAATTAGCAATAAACATTTCGAAGAGGGGCATAAAATGGTTGAAAATAGTTATAATTGTCCATTGTGTGGAGCAAAAATGAAAATAAAGTATGCAAAAAAGGGTGTTCATATTGGAAAACCTTTTTTGCTTTGTACAAATTATCCAACATGTAAAGGATTAATAGATATTGAAAGTCAAAAAAAAGTAGAAGCATGTGATGACAATTATCAAAAAACTAATCAGGTTGCGGATAAACAAATTAAGTTTTTTAATAGCGGTAAATTAGAAGTAAAGTCGTGTGTAGAGGGATACCAAGCATATTGTTTTCAGTCACTTGCACTTCCTAAAAAAGTATTAAGTGCAGTATTACTTAAAAAAGAAAAATATTTGAGTTCATTGTTGTGTTCGAAATTTAGAGTAGATTATATAGCGCCAAATAAAAATGTTAATATAGAAGTAAAAACAATATTTTCATTATTATTGCGATTATTAAATCGTGGATTTTTAACGATGAATTCAGTGAGAGTAGAAAATAAACTTCAAAAATACTTTAATATTACTTCAGATAATGAGGAATATAATTTATTCAAGTTAGATAATTACATTATATATAATAATGTTGTGAATAACGTAGATAGTCATAATGAAACAAGTTTTATAAATAAATTTCTAAAACCAATTTTTGGTGATTGTTGGGCATCACATGTTATTACTCAAGTTTCACTTAATTCATTATCAAATATTACGAAATTAAAGGGTCAACGAGTAGATTTTTTGCTATCGCAATATAATAACCACTACATTATTGAGCTCGATGGTAAAGAACATTGTGAGCATAACGAAAAAGATAATCAAAGAGATACATTATTAAATAGAAGTGGTTATAAGGTATTGCGTATTAAAAATGAAGAATTAAATGATGCAATATGTGGTGAAAAACTTAATGCTTGTGGATTTGTTCCAGATTATCAAACTTCTTTTAATACATATGAAAAATATTTGATAGCAAATAAAATGATACACCAAATTCAGATTGCCATTGTAAAAGGCTTGGAACAAGGATATGTAAATCTAGAAGATAACATCAATCTATTTTTAGAAAGCAAAATATTTACAAATAAAGATCTTGATAATATATTAAAAATATGCTTGGAAGATTTAGAAGAATTAATTTCTAATTTTGGCACAATTTATGGATTAAATTTAAAAATAGATTTTTGCAATAAATTAAAATCACCAATTAACATTAGCTTTGCTAATATTATTGATTGTGAAAGACAATTGATCATAAGAGATATAAGTACAAAAGACAATATTATTTGCGATATAGAAGAATATGACTATGTAAAACCAGTAACTTGTGAAAATCATGTGCTTAAATATTTTTTAAATTATATATTTAGACATAATGACTTTTTAGAAGGTCAATTAGAGGCTATTAATAAAATAATTAATAAAGAAGATGCAATTGTTTTATTACCCACAGGTAGTGGTAAATCAGTGATTTATCAACTGGCATCTTTTCTTAACCCTGGTGTTACAATGGTAATATCACCTATCATTTCTTTGATTAATGACCAAATTGACAATTTATTAAAAAACGGAATTAGTAATGCAATTGGGATTAGTTCAAAAAGTAACATTGCTAGAAGCAACTTAAGTGAACAATTAAAGTATAATAACTATTCTTTAATATATTTGTCACCCGAAAGATTACAAACGGGAAGTTTTAGAAACATAGTAGGAAATCTTTTATTGAAAAACACAGTTTATTGTGTTGCTGTAGATGAAGCTCATTGTATATCGGAGTGGGGGCATGACTTTAGAACATCATATCTAAATATTGCCAAGAATTCGCGAACATTTTTTGCTAAAAATGGTAACTGCCCTAGTATTATAGCATTAACTGGAACGGCCTCATCAGCTGTTTTAAAAGATATAAAAAGAGAATTAAACATTGAAAAACTAAATTCAATAATAACGCCAAAGACATTTGATAGATCTGAATTACATTTCGGTATTTTCAGTAGCAAAAGCAGTGATAAAGAAATAACACCAGCCAATATAATAAATTATAACCTTCCTAGGGTGTTTCAAGTTTCTAAGGATGAATTTCAAAGTTTATCGTTTGAAAAAACATATTGTGGAATAGTTTTTTGTCCTAATGTTGATGGTCAATTTGGAGTAGCAAATTTAGCCACAAAATTAAAATTTTCTACAGGAATGAAAATAGGCATATACTCTGGTAAAATGCCTAAAGGAATTAGTGGCGAAAAAGAATGGGAAAATATTAAAAATGAAACAACAAAATTGTTTAAAAATAACAAATTAAATCTTCTAGTTGCCACTAAAGCTTATGGAATGGGTATAGATAAACCAAATGTAAGATTTGTTATTCATTATGGAATACCTAGTTCAATAGAATCATTTTATCAAGAAGCAGGAAGAGCTGGAAGAGATCATAAATTCGCGTTTTGTTCAATTGTATTTTCAAATGATAACGGCCCAACAAACGAATGGTTGCTAAATGCTAATACTCCGTTAGAAGAAGTTAGAAATATTATTGAGGGTATAAGTTATAGTTCAAATGATGATATTTCAAGAATGCTTTTTTACCATATTAATTCATTTAAGGGAATAAAAAACGAAAAAGAAATTGTTGATAAAATAATTGAAAAAATACAAAATGCAAAAACCGAAAGTATATTTATAACACCTAAAGAAGAACAGAATAATTTTGAAAAGGCATTACAGCGACTTGTAATACTTGGCGTAGTTAATAATTATTCAATTGATTATTCTTCAAATGAATATAATTTAATAATTTCTAATATAACAACTAATGAAATTATAAACAATTATGGTAATTACGTTAATGGATATAATAAAGGAAGAACATTAACAGAAAAAAATAAATTAAGAAAATACTCTACACTAAATAAGATGGAATTTATAAAAAAAGCAACGCATGTCTTAATAGAATTTGTTTATGACACAATTGAAAAGGGACGTAGAAGAGGATTACGAGAAATTTATGAACTTGCTAAGGAAGCTGTAAGTGCCGAAAACCAAGATTTAGTAATTAAAACCCGAATTAATCAATACATTGGTTCAAACTTTTCAACGTATTTGGATGAAATAATTGAGAAAGAAAAAATAAACTTAATGCAAATAGTTAATTTGTTTGAAGGTAAAGTGATTGAAAATGAGCAAGTTGATGGCATTAGATCAATTTCAGAGTTGAAACAGTTACGAGGTGAGGCAAGTAGATACCTAGAAACTACTCCAGACCATCCATCACTATTATTTATAAGATCACTGACTGAAGTATTTATGAATAATAATAATGATATTCTTAAAGAAGACTTTGAAAATGGAATATTATTTGCTATCAATAGATATCAGATAAATGAAAATGAATTATATAAATTTATTAGATATTATTTAACACAAATTTATGATAATAAATTTGATTTGTATGTTGACTTGTTAAATATAGCAATGAAGTCCGTAAATGATAAATATAAACTAACTAATTATTTGATAAATAGTGTAGATGATAATAACGAAGACATTATAAGCATTCAAGCAATGACTTATCTTGAAACATCTTTGGTAGATGTATTAGAAAATGTAAATAAAGAAGGTGAACAAAATGGATAAAAATATAGCAAGTGAAGTAGTTAACAAATTCGAAAAGGCCAAGCAAGCAATTGAAAAACTTGAACAAGAAATAGAAAATTATCGCAATGCGACAATTTATTTAAATAAATCAGCTGATAACTTGGAACTTATTTCAAAAGAAGTTAATAAACTTTTATTAAACACAGAACAAATTGAAAAAGAAGTATTGAGCATATTGACTGGAGATATGTTGAAAAAATTTAATACAGAAGTTTCTCAAGTAACAGTTCAAGTAGAAAAATTAGATAATAGAATAAATAGTTTATTAGAAAAAATAAATAATATAAGTGAATTAATTACTAATAATGACAAAAGATATGAGGAGTTGAATCGTACTATAAACGAAAATAAAAAGCAATTAAGATTAATATTTATTATTACATTAATTGCTAGTGTAATAACTCTAGCTCTATTAGTGATTAATATAATTAAATAATATGAATAACGATTTTATTAATATTACATCTGAAAATATTGAAAATGAACATCTATGTTGTATTATCAGGACTAAAATAAAACATGAAGGTGTTGAAAGTAAAAGAGCATGGATTAAGGACAGAATTAAAGAAGGACATGTGTTTAGAAAATTAGTCGAAAAAGCAACGGTTTTTATTGAATATGCTCCCTTAGAAAAAGCTTGGGTACCAATTGAAGGTGATAATTATTATTACATTTATTGATTGTGGGTATTAGGCGAATATCGAGGTAAGGGTTATGCTAAATCACTAATGGAGTATTGTATTGATGATGCTAGGAAGAATGGTAAATAAGGCATTTGTATGTTAGCAGCTCAAAAGCAAAAGGCTTGGTTGTCTAGTCAAGATTTTGTTAAAAAATATGGATTTAAAACTGTTGATACGACTGATAATGGTTATGAATTATTAGCACTATCTTTTGATGGAAGTTATCCTAAGTTTTGTGAAAATGGTAAAAAAATGGAAATAGATTGCCAAGATTTAACAATATTTTATGATAATCAATGTCCTTATATTTATCAAACTGTCAATAGCATAAGAAAATACTGTGGTGAAAATAATGTAAAACTAAATTTAGTATTAATAAATTCATTAGAAGAAGCAAAAAAACTTCCTTGTGTATTTAATAATTTTGCGGTATTTTATAGAGGTAATTTTGTTACTGTAAATTTGCTGGATGTAAAAACAATTGAAAGAATAATTAAATAGAGTAGCTAAAAAGGAGTATTTGGTAAGTAAAATATTCCTTTTTATTTTGGTAAATTTTAACTTTTAATAAATCAAAGAAAAAGGACATAATACTATTATGAAGAAAAAAATCATTTTAAGTTTAATAATTATTATGCTTCTTTGTTTTACAAGTTGTAAAAAGAAAGAAAGTGAAAAGTTAGAGTTTTTAGAAAAACCTCTAGAATCGTATGTTGTTAATACTAGTACTAACCAAGCATTAGAAAACATTAAAATAAAAATAACAAATGGTAAAAAAAACATAATAAAGAAAGCAAGTGATGCTAGTATAAATGTTAATGGCTTTGATTTATCGATTATTGGCGAACATATTGCTAAATTTACATATGGTGATAAAGAACTGACTTGGAAATATTTTGTCCAAAATTCAGTTTGGAATAAAAATGAAAATACTCTTTGGTATAATGAAGAAAAAAGTGTCTTTAAAATCAATAATGCTGAAGAATTAGCTGGTCTTGCAAAATTAGTTAATTCTGGCAATGATTTTAAAAATAAAGTAATTCTTTTGAATAGTGATATTGATTTAGGAGGGCACGCATGGACTCCTATTGGAACATCGGGAAAAGGCGTTTCAAAAAATAATGAATATTATTTTTCAGGGGTGTTCAATGGTCAAGGACATCAAATAAATAACTTACATATAGTAGCTGAACATACAAAAATAGGTGAACACATTAGTAGCGAAGAATCTTATTATAATGCAGGGATATTTGGACAAACTCTTGACGCAACAATTAAAAATGTTAAAATTAATAATGTTACCATTGTAAATGGAATGATGAACGAAGGTGTAAGGTCTTTACAAGGAACAGGTGCATTAGTTGGCTATGCAAAAGGCAAAAGTATATTTACCAATATAACTATAACTGGTAAGATAAACATTGATGGCGAATATAAGGTTGGAGGAATTATTGGAAATATAAGTGGAAATTCGCCAGTAATCCAAGGGTTAAAAATCATAGGTACCGATGATAGCTATATTTATGGAACTGATCAAAAGTACAAAGATACTAATAATTTTGGTGGTATAATTGGCTTTGGTGATGTTACTAATGCCATAATTGATGATTGTTGTACGGATATAAAAATAACCGGGGTAACTAGTGGCGGTATAATTGGTTCGATCGTTGGAAGTAATATTACTATTTCAAATTGTGTAGTTTATAACGATGTCGAAGATTTGGAATTTACCATAACAGGAGGAATTATTGGAGCCAGATTTACCAATTTTACAATTAATAATTGTTATTTTCTAGGAAATGTGATAACTGGTGCTAATAATGATTATGGTGATGTAATTGTAGGTAAATATGGTAAAAATGTCATAATAGATAGTAATAATATTTTCTATGCTAATAAAAATGATAAAATATTTAATAGTTTAAATGCAATTAGACAAGATTATCAACAAATAATAGATATGCTATCAGACAACTTAAAAATAGATGAAAATGACTAACCAGGAGTTAGTTATTTTCTTTTGCTATCTAAATGACAAAATAAGATACTTCTAGTATAATATCTACTTAGAAAAAGGAGCATAATATGAATGCTGAAAAAGATTTAACAAAAGGGCCACTCTGGAAACAGATAATTTTATTTAGTTTACCATTAATGTTTTCCAACATCTTACAAGCGTTGTTCAATATGTCAGATATTGCGGTAGTTGGAAAATTTGCGGGAAACACAGCCTTAGGTGCAGTAGGATCTACAACAATTTTAGTATCACTATTTACAGGTTTTTTAATTGGACTTGGAAATGGCGTTAATGTAGTTGTTGCCCGTTTTATCGGCGAGAAAAATCACAAAAAAATCACTGAATCGGTTTTAGCAGCACTAGTTACATGTTCGACGATTGGTATTATTCTTTTATTTATTGGACTATTTTGTTCGAGATTCTTTTTAGAGTTAATTAATACCAAAGATGATTTAATTGATGAAGCTACACTATACTTAAAAATATATTTTTTTGGTATGCCAGCAATGGCAATCTACAATTACGGTAATGCTATTTTTAGTGCAAGTGGTAATACCAAAAAACCTATTGTGTATTTATTGATTGCGGGAATAATTAACGTACTATTAAATCTTTTCTTTGTTATTGTGTGTCATCTAGGTGTTGCAGGTGTTGCAATTGCCAGTGCCGCTTCACAATACGTTTCAGCAATTTTAATTGTTATATCTTTAACAAGACTTAAAACAAGTTGTAAATTATGCATAAAAGATAATAAATTTAATTTTGAATATTGTAAAATGGTTTTAAAACTTGGAATTCCATCAGGATTTCAAAACTGTATATTTGCCATAGCTAATCTATTCATCCAAAAAGGTGTCAATAGCTTTGATTCAATAATGGTAGAAGGTAATTCTGCCGCAACAAATTTTGATGCTTTAATATATGATGTAATGGCAGCCTGCTATATGGCATGTTCAAGTTTCATAGGTCAAAATTTTGGTGCACGCAACAAGAAACGTGTAATTAATAGCTATTTAATAGCAATGCTTTATGCTTTCTTGTTTGGAGCGTTATTTGGTGGCTTATTAGTAATATTTGATAGACAATTATTAAGTATCTTTACTTCATCAGAAGAAGTAATAGATGCGGGGGTTAAACGTATTCAAATAATGGGATATTCGTATGCGTTTAGCGCATTAATGGATAATACGATAGCAGCTTCAAGAGGTCTTGGAAAAACCATAGTTCCAACCATCATCGTTATTTCAGGATCTTGCATATTCCGTATTGCTTGGATATATACAATTTTTGCCCATTATCATACAATTAAATCATTATATTTATTATACTTTTTCTCTTGGATGATTACGGGTATCTTCGAATTAATATATTTTATATACGCATATAAAAAGACGTTTAAAAATAACCAGATTTTAGCAACTAATTAATATAAATCCCTATCTTATAGTTATAAGATAGGGTTTTTAATTACCATGTTGTATAACTCTTTGTCAATATCAGTGAGTCTTTTTATAAAAAATTTGAAAACATATTTTGGGTATGATATAATGATTTATAAGTTAATGAAGTAATTTAGGAAATAATTAAATTTGAAACTTATGGATTGAATCTTTAATAAGGTAGTTTGTTTTTAAAAGATAAAGAAGTAAAGAGGTAATTTCAATATGAACATAAGAGAAATAATTACAAAAATGGGTTTTGGTAATCAGGCGGTAATAACAGCGTTTAAACACGAAGATGATGATTCTGATTATGCGGTATGGAAAATCGAAGATGGCAATGTTATTCGGGTGCTCAAAAAGACAAGTAAGCAAGAACTAGATATTTATGATACTTTTTTATCTTTTGCCAAATTGGGAGTTCCACGTTTTTATAAAAGTATTGAGTATGATGGTGAATTGTTTATTCTTATGGAATACCTAGATGGAAATAACTTGCAAAAATGCGATAGGAAATCATTGACAGCCGTTTTGGATGCATTAATTTATTTACAAAATATGTATTGGGAAAAGCGCGAACTTGAAGGTATTGGCCACGGCTTTGAAGCGAGTTTACCAGGAAGGCAAAAACGGGGAAAATATCTCAATGACGCAGAACTTGAACAAGCCTATGAAAAGTATTTGCAAGTTTATTCAAATATTTCTCGGACACTTTGTCACGATGATCTTCTTCCTTTTAATGTTATATGTACAAATGAACATGCGGTTATAATTGACTGGGAATATGCGGGGATTTTACCTTATCCTACATCGCTTGCCCGTCTACTTGCCCACTGCGAGGAAGACGAATCAGCCTTTTTCTATATGAAGCAAGAGGATAAAGAATATGCTATTGAATATTATTTTGAGCATTTATTAAAAGAAAAGGGTATAGATTACAGTGATTATCGCAAAATTTTAGATTATTTTTTACTATACGAGTATTGTGAATGGATTATGCTCGGCGTAGAATATAATAATACAGAAAATGAAAGATTCAAAAAATACTGTGCAAAAGCGAAGGAACATATCAAGAAATTAATATAGAATTTTTATTCAAACTTATCTTTCTCATACAGTGTTTAATGTAATGTTAGTTTTTTGATATTTTGAAATCGAAATATCACGGGTTAAACTAAAAATAGCCTTAAATATTGTCATAAAATAAACACAATAAACACAATATCATATAAATTTTTTTGACAAATAGCCTAAAAAGTTGTATAATATTTAGGCTTATGTATCAATCTTATTATGTTGGGAGAATTAAAAATGGAAAATATAATTGAAATAAACAATTTATACAAATCCTATAATGACGTGCATGCCGTAAATAATCTTTCATTTAGGGTTAAAAAAGGCGAATTATTTGCCTTCTTAGGTGTAAATGGAGCTGGTAAAAGTACAACCATTTCTATTATGTGTGGAACCCTTACTAAAGATAGTGGTGAAGTACTAATTAATGGTAAAAATATTGATCATCAATTAGTAGATATTACTAAAGAATTAGGAGTTGTATTTCAAAACTCAGTTTTAGATAATAATTTAACGGTAAAAGATAATCTTTATTCTAGAGCTAGTTTATATGGCATTTATGGCAATGCTGCTAAAAAAAGAATTGAAGAACTTGCGGAAATATTAGATTTTAAACAAATAATGAATAGAACAGTTGGTAAATTATCAGGCGGTCAAAAAAGAAAAATTGATGTTGCTAGAGCATTATTGCATAAACCTGAGATTTTAATACTTGATGAACCAACAACTGGGCTTGATCCACAAACTCGTAAAACTTTGTGGAGTGTAATTGAAAAATATCGTAGAGATGAAAAAATGACCGTATTTTTAACAACTCACTATATGGAAGAAGCAAGTGATGCCGATTATGTAGTAATCTTAGATGCTGGTAAAATATCTGCAGAGGGCACACCACTAGAATTAAAGAATAACTATACTGGTGACTACATAACTATTTATGGAGTAAGTGAAGAAGAAGTAAGAAAATTAAATCATAAATATGAAAAAATCCGTGATGCCTATCGTGTGTCTGTCGCAAATACTGAAGAAGCACGTGATTTAATAGTAAATAATCAAGAGTTATTCAAAGATTTTGAAATTACTAAAGGTAAGATGGATGATGTATTTTTATCAGTAACTGGTAAAAAATTAGTTGGAGGTAATTAATATGCAAACTTTTTTAGCTTTGACAAAAAGAAATATAAAGATGTTTTTTAAAGATAAAGGACTATTCTTTACATCATTAATTACACCAGTAATTTTGCTAGTTCTCTACGCAACATTTCTTGCTAGAGTATATCATGATAGTTTTGTAAGTAATATTCCTGATTATTTAAATGTTTCCGATAAATTAATTAATGGTACTGTAGGAGGAGAATTATTTTCATCACTACTTGCGGTATGTTGTGTTACTGTTGCTTTTTGTTCTAATACACTAATGGCACAAGATAAATTAACTGGTGCTCGCAAAGATTTTATGATTACTCCTGTAAAGAAATCAACTCTTGCAATATCTTATTATGTTGCTACCCTTTTAACAACCCTAATTGTTTCGTATATTGCAACTGGTGCATGTTTTATTTACATAGCAATTGAAGGATGGTTTTTATCAGTAGGTGATGTTTTCTTAATTCTTATTGATGTATTCTTATTAACTTTATTTGGTACTGCCATTTCTTCAATAATTAATTCGTTCTTATCTACTCAAGGGCAAATATCAGCTGTTGGTACAATTGTTTCAGCTGGCTATGGATTCATCTGTGGTGCCTATATGCCTATTTCACAGTTTTCACCTTTCTTACAAAAAGCAATTGCCTTTTTGCCAGGTACTTATGGTACATCACTTATAAGAAATCATGCATTAAATGGTGTTTATAAAGAAATGGCAAATCAATTTCCTGCTGAAGTTATTGAAGGAATAAAAGATAGCATAGATTGTAATATCTATTTCTTTGACGATAAAGTATCAATTCCTGCAATGTATATTATTTTAATCAGCTCAATTATCGTTTTAATTGGTGCATATGTATTAATAAATGCTTTGAAAAATCGTAAAGCACGTTAAATATGGAGAACTAGATGAATTACAAAATAATTGATATGGAAAAATATTACCGTAAGGGAGTATTTGAACATTTTTCAAAAGATTGTAAATGTCGAATTTCAATGACTGTCAAATTAGATGTAACAAAATTAGTTGAATATTCAAAAGAGACTAAAACAAAATTTTATTTAAATTTCTTATATCTTTTATGTAAGACTTTAAATAGCAAAGATGATTATAAAATGTATTATGAATATCACCTTAATGAATTAAGATGTTATGATACAATAAATCCCATTCAATATGTCTTTTTTGAAGAAAGTAAAACATGTAAGCCAGTATATTCTACCTATTATGAAGATTATAATACTTTCTACACTAATGCTTTAAAAGATATTGAAGAAGCCAAGAAAGATCCTACTTATAAACTAGAAAGTAGTACTCATCCTAACTGGTTTGATGCTTCATTTATGCCATGGGTAAGTTATGATAGTTTTAGCGTAGAGTGTCCTGATGGCTATTTATACTTTCCACCTATTGTTAACTGGGGAAAATATTACTTAGAAAATAATAGAATTATGATGCCTGTTACATGTGGGTTAAACCACGCTATTGCGGACGGCTATTTAATGTCAAATATATTTGTTACATTAGCAAAAGAGATAGAGACATTTACTAAATAATGCTTTTAAGAGAACCAAGTTGATTGGTTCTTTTTTCTTGCAAAAATAATAAAACATATAATTTGCATTTTTTTGAATAATCACTATAATATAATAGTGTTTAGAATTACTAAACAATTTGTTTAAAATCTATAAACCAAATAAAAGGGGGAATGTAGGTGCAAATTGGCAAAAAAATTAAGAAATTAAGAAACCTTTGCAATTTAACTCAAGAAGAGCTAGCGAATAGAACTGAATTAACAAAAGGTTATATTTCTCAGCTTGAAAATGATTTAGTTGAACCATCAATTTCTACACTTGAAGATATCGTCAATGCTTTAGGAACCAATTTAGGTGATTTCTTTAAAGATGAAAAATTAGAACAGGTTGTTTTTACTACCTCTGATTATTTTGAAAAAGAATCAGCTGGATATCAAATTAAGTGGTTAGTTCCTAATGCTCAAAAAAATGAAATGGAACCAATCTTAATAACCATTTATCCTAATTCACAAACCGATTTAGATATACCTCATGAAGGTCAAGAGTTTGGATATGTTTTAGAAGGAGAAATTCTTCTTTGTATTGACAATAAAGTATTTAAGGTAAAAAAGGGAGAAACTTTTTATTATGATTCTAATAAAAACCATTATTTGAAGAATAATAAAGATAAGCAATGTCGCATCATTTGGGTAAGTAGCCCACCAAATTTTTAAAGAGGAGTTAAAAGTATGAACAAACAAGATATTATTTTGGAGTTAATTAATGTTAACAAAAAGTATGATGACAGTTATGCAGTAGAAAATTTCAATCTATATGTTAAAAAAGGTGAATTTATCACTTTCCTGGGACCTTCAGGATGTGGTAAAACAACAACCCTTAGAATGATAGCAGGATTTGAAATGCCAACAAGTGGCCAAATATTATTAAATGGAGAAGACATTGCTCAACTTCCTCCTCATAAGAGACCACTTAATACTGTTTTCCAACGTTATGCATTATTCTCTCATTTAGATGTATATGATAACATTGCATTTGGTTTAAAATTAAAAAAGGTTCCTTATGAGGTTACTGATAAAGCTGGTAATAAAGTAACAAAATATCGAAAATACCGTAGAGATGAAATAAATGAAAAAGTAAAAAAAGCTTTAAAAATCGTTGATCTAGAATCTTTTGAAACAAGAAATGTTTCAACTCTATCAGGAGGTCAACAACAAAGAGTTGCCATTGCTAGAGCAATTGTAAATGAACCAAAAATTCTATTATTAGATGAACCTCTTGGTGCATTAGATTTAAAAATGCGTAAAGAAATGCAACTAGAATTAAAAGAGATGCACCGTAAATTAGGCATTACTTTTATCTATGTTACTCATGACCAAGAAGAAGCTTTAACAATGTCTGATACTATCGTTGTTATGAAAGATGGTCAAATTCAACAAATTGGCACACCTATGGATATTTATAATGAGCCTAAAAATGCGTTTGTTGCGGACTTCATTGGTGAATCAAACATTTATGTAGGAACAATGATTGATACAAAGAAAGTGCGTTTCTTAGGTGCTACTTGGGATTGTATTGATGATTTTCCTAAAAATGAAAAGGTTGATGTTGTTGTAAGACCGGAAGACATTATTATTCATCCTAATGGTGAAGGAATGGTAAAAGCCCATATTGTTAACAAAATATTTAAGGGAATTCACTATCAGTTTACCGCAATGGTAGGTAATAATGAAGTATTAATACAATCTACGTTAGATCACAACATTGATCAAGATGTTTCGTTAACTATTGAACCAGATTTAATTCAAATAATGAAACGTGAATATGATGCAAACATTTATCAAGATGCTTATATAAATAATAAGAACAAAGTAGTTTTTGCGGGAGCAACTTGGGATTGCGATGTCACTCAATTGGTTGAAGGTTCTTCATTAGATGAAGAAGGATATTTCCATACTAAAGAAGGTAAAACATATGATTTAAACGATATTGACGTAGTAGCTACAGTAGGTATGGATGACGTTGAAATAAGTGATGATTTAGAAGATGGCAACATAACTGGTCAAATAATCCAAATGGTTTGGAAAGGCGACCATTACCAATTAATTGTTAGAACTGAAGATGAAGAAGATTTTGTAGTTGATACAGTCTGGACTTGGAACGAAATGGATACTGTAAGTATAAAGATTGATCCAAGTAAAATTAAATTAAAGTTAAAGGAAGACTTGTCAAAATATGAAATTTAAACGTAAACATCTATCAATACCTTATGTTTTATTTCTAGTATGTTTTGTTGTAATACCTGTCTTCTTCATAATTTATTATGCATTTACTAATAAGGGTGGAAGTTTTTCGTTTGATAATGTACGCAAATTCTTTTCTGATTCAACCAACGTAAATGTATTATTGATATCGTTTGTTTATGCAATTTTAAATACGATTATTTGTTTATTAATTGGCTATCCACTTGCAATGATACTTGCAAATCGTAAATATAATAAATCATCGGTTCTTGTAATGCTATTTGTAATGCCAATGTGGATTAACTTTATTATTAGAACTAGTGCTACTCGTGATGTATTAAACTGGATAGGCATATCAACTGGAGCTCATTCAAACTTAACAACGATGATTGGTCTAGTATATAACTATTTGCCATTTGTTGTTTTGCCACTTTATACAATAATGTTAAAAATGGACAAATCACAAATTGAGGCAAGTTATGATCTTGGTGCTAATGGCTTTTATACATTCTTTAAAGTTATTATCCCTATGACAATGCCAGGAATTGTTTCTGCCGCAACTATGGTTTTTATGCCAACGCTATCTTCATATGTAATTTCAGATATATTGTCTGAATACAACGTTGTTTTGTTTGGTAGTTATATTGATTTATATTTTAATCAAGCAGATTGGAATTTCGGCTCATTTATGGCATTAATTATGCTTTTACTAATTGGAATAAGTGTATTTATTAGTCGTAGATTTTCAAAAGATGAAACAGGAGGTAGATCGTCAATATGGTAGAAAAAAATACTAAAGATGAAATAATTAATGTTTCAAGTAATACCGAAAAAGCAATAAAAGCTAGAAATCGTAAAGAAACTACTAAAAAAATATTTGCTAAAGGATATATGTGGTTAATCTTACTACTTATGTATCTACCAATTTTAGTTCTTGTTATTTACTCATTCACTGAAAGCGATCAACTAGGAGTATGGACTGGCTTTTCATTTAATTTGTATCACAAATTATTTAAGAATCAATCTTTGATGACCGCAACGCGTAACACTTTAATTATTGCGATTGTTTCAGCTGTTTTATCAACTATTCTTGGAACAATGGGAGCAATCGGTGTCTTCTATTCTAAAAAACGCAGTAAAAAAATAGTTGAAACTTTTACTCAACTACCAGTTGTTAATGCGGAAATCGTAATGGCTTTATCGCTAGCTATCTTATTTAAAGTATTACAAACAAGTTATTCATTTGCCACATTATTAGTTGGACATATGGTGCTAACTGTTGCATTCGTATATTTAAATGTTAAACCAAAATTAATGCAAATGGATCCTAATATTTATGAAGCTGCTTTAGATTTAGGTGCTACACCTTGGTATTCACTATTTAAAGTAGTGCTTCCAGAAATTTTACCAGGTATCTTTTCAGGCTTTCTAATTTCAATTACGTTATCACTAGATGATTTTGTAATTACTCAATATTTGAAAGAACCATCATTTGAAACAATATCTACGTACATTCAAAAAATTGTCGCAAAGCATCCAATACCTGCCGAAGTTAGAGCTTTAAGTACAATCTTATTTGTAGTTGTATTAGCAGTAGTACTTGGAATAACCATTTATAATAATAAAAAGGCTCAAAAAATTTTAAAATATCGAGGTAAAAAATAATGAAAAAAGTAATAATATTTCTAACCTCAGTATGTTTATTTTGTTCTTTAGCAGTTTCTACTAAAGTAGTAAAAGCTAATAGTAATGATTACTTTAAAGGACAAACCTTAACTATTTATAATGTTGAAGACTACATTTCTCAAGGTGAAGAAGGATATGTAGACATAATTGGTAACTTTGAAAAAGAATATGGTGTAAAAGTTAATTATTATACTTATGATACTAATGAAACAATGTATAATCAGTTTACTCTTCAAAAAGAAGGAACCTATGATTTAATTTGTACATCAGATTACATGATTCAAAAAATGATTAAAGAAGAATTAGTAGATCCAATTGATGTAAGTAAAATTCCTAATTATGAAAAGTATGCTGCCAAAACTTTAAGAGAAAAGTTAAAAGCTATGAATGTTCCTTATGAAGGCAGAACTGTAAATTTAGACGAATTTGCGGTAGGATACATGTGGGGAACTTTAGGAATTGTCTATGATCCTGAATGTAGTGATACTATAAGAGAAGATGTTAAATCATGGGATGTATTTTGGAATCCAACATACAAAAATGTAATTTCCATAAAGAATTCTATCAGAGATGCCTTTGTTGCAGGATTAATGCACTCATATAGTAAAGACATTGAATTCCAAAAAGTTATGAATGCTTACCTAGATGATCCAAATGAAACCAACAAATTGAAATATAATGCTTTAGTACAAGATATTTTTGACTTTAAGTTAGATGGTTCACAAGCAAGTGATCTTGAAAATAAAGAAAAAATTGCTCGTGTAAAAGAAGAATTAATTTCAATGAAAAAGAATATTTTTGGTTTTGAAGTAGATTCAGGTAAAAATGATATAATAACTGGAAAAATAAAATTAAACTTAGCATATTCTGGAGATGCTGTGTACTCAATCAACACTGCTATGGAAGATGCTGATAAAGTTTTAGAATATTACGTTCCTGAAGATGGTAGCAACATTTGGTATGATGCTTGGACAATGCCAAAGGGTGCAAAGAATAAAGAACTTGCTTATGAATTCTTAAACTATTTGTCAGATCCAATCAATGCAGCCGATAATATGGATTATATTGGTTATACACCATATATTGTAGGCGATGAATTATTCACTCTTACCGCAAGTTGGTATGGTGCTGCTGATTATGATGTTAATTCATATTACAGTGAAGAAACTAAAGTTATTTATGATAATGTATTATATGAATGTATAAAAGAAAAAGAAAGTGAAAACGATGCTTTACCAACTAATGAAGAATACTTTGAATCTTGTGAGTATGATAGTGAAACAACATATGAAGAAGATGATATGATAAGCTTCAATGGTAAAATATACAATTGCCTTGCAAGAACAAACTTATCACCAACTGAAGATGTTGAAAGTTGGGAAGAAGTTGAAGGATATGATCTTGACTTCTTATTTGGTAATACCGGGTCATTCAAAGAAGGACTTAGAAGAGCGGTTATATACCCTTTTGCGGGATCACAAAATCAACTAGAAACACAATATCCAAGTGAAAACATTATCGCAAGATGTGCAATAATGAATGACTTTGGAAGTTATAATGATCAAGTTGTAATTATGTGGGGTCAAGTTAAGGCATACACAAATATGTTACCAGTATACATTTTCCTAATAACGTTTGTTGTTATTTTAATTGCCATAACAGTATATGTTTTAATAAAACATCATATTGTTAAAAACTACAAAAAATCACTATAATAATTGTTTGTAACTCCCTATTACATCAGGGAGTTTTTAAAAGCTCTCTTAAGTTGTATTTTTAATGCAAAAAATAACTAATATACGTAAGCTATAGAAAATAATCATGCTACTTTTTGATTTTGCTTTTTGGTTTTAAAAGTAGGAAAGATGTGGTATAATATTAAAAAATGAGGTGCAAAAATGAAAAAACTAGAACAAGGATTATTTGTTGGTGAAAGAGCTTTATATAATTCAAGTAATCTCATAATTGAAGACTCTACTTTTGAAAATGGCGAATCACCACTAAAAGAAAGCAATAATATAAAGATTTATAATAGTATTTTTAAATGGAAATACCCTTTATGGTATTGCCACGATATATTTGTTAAAGATAGTACTTTATTAGATACAGCACGTTCAGGTATTTGGTATACTGACAATATTGAAATTATTGATTCAACAATTGAAGCACCTAAAACATTTAGAAGGGCTAAGAACATTAAGTTAAAAAATGTTTATTTACCAAATGCTGAAGAAACTTTGTGGACATGTGAAAATATAAGGATGGAACATGTTGTCGCAAAAGGTAATTATTTTGGAATGAATAGTAAAAATATTGCAATAAGCGACTTTAATTTAGATGGTAACTATGCATTTGATGGCGCAAGTAATATTGAAATACATAATGCTAAAATGTTGTCAAAAGATTCTTTTTGGAATTGTGACAATGTAACTGTTTATGATTCAACTATAATAGGTGAATATTTAGGATGGAATTCTAAAAATATAACTCTTATTAATTGTACAATTGACGCCTTACAAGGTATGTGTTATATGGAAAATTTAAAATTAGTAAATTGTAAATTACTAAATACTAATTTAGCATTTGAATATTCAACTGTTGATGCCAGTGTAAATTCTAAAATTGATTCAGTTAAAAACCCAATTAGTGGCAAAATTGTTGCAAAAGAAATTGGTGAAATAATTTTAGATGATACATTGATTGATCCAAGAAAAACACAAATTATAGAGGAGAATAAAAAAAGTGAATAACAATTTTGACAATATTCCTAATCGTAGAAACACTTTTTCATTAAAATGGGATGTTTCAGAAAATGAATTACCAATGTGGGTTGCGGACATGGATTTTGAAACTGCACCATGCATAAAAGAAGCTTTAATTGAAAGAGCAAAACACGGCGTTTTTGGTTACAGTATTATTCCTGATGAATTTTTTGAAAGTATTATTGGATGGTGGCAAAGAAGACATCATATAACTTTTGAAAAAGACTGGATGATTTTTTCAACGGGAGTTGTTCCTGCCATTTCATCGATAGTAAGAAAAATCACGACGCCGGCAGAAAATGTTTTAATACAATCGCCTGTATACAACATTTTCTATAATTCTATTTTTAATAATGGCAGAAATATTTTATCAAGTGATTTAGTTTATGAAAATGGAGAGTATCATATTGATTTTGTTGATTTAGAAAATAAATTGAAAAATCCACAAACTACATTAATGATTCTTTGTAATCCCCATAATCCTATTGGAAAGATTTGGAGTAGAGAAGAACTTGCCAAAATTGGTGAGCTATGTCATAAATATAATGTAACAGTTATTTCTGATGAAATTCATTGTGATATAACTAATCCAGGAAAGGAATATATTCCATTTGCTAGCGTAAATGATGTTTGTCGTGACATATCAATAACTTGTATAGCCGGCTCAAAAGTTTTCAACTTAGGTGGATTACAATCAGCATGTGTAGTAGTCCCTAATAAGTTTTTAAAACATAAAGTAGAGCGTGGCCTAAATACTGACGAAGTAGCTGAACCTAATGCTTTTGCGATGAGTGCAAACATTGCGGGATTCAAATATGGTGATGAATGGGTTAGCAAATTAAATAACTACATATACGAAAATAAAAAAATATTTTGTGATTATGTAAATAAAAATTTACCTAAACTTTACATTATACCATCAGAAGCAACTTATCTTTTGTGGGTTGATGTAAGAAAGTATACCGATGATGCAACAACTTTATGTGAATACCTTCGTAGTAAAACAGGATTATATGTTTGTGAAGGATCAGAATATGGAGTTAATGGTAAAGCCTTTTTTAGAATAAATCTAGCAACTTCAAAATATAACGTATTAGATGCTTTAGAACGTTTGAAAGCCGGTTTAGAATTATTTGAAAGTGAGATAAAATAATGGAAGAATTTAAACGCTTTGAAATGCTAATTGGTAAAGAAAATTTAGAAAAGTTATCTAAAAAACATATTGCAATATTTGGCATTGGTGGTGTAGGTGGATACGTATGTGAAGCTCTTGCACGTTCAGGGATTGGCAATTTCACTCTCATAGATAATGATGTAGTTGATGTTTCTAACTTAAATCGTCAAATAATTGCAACAACTTCAACAATTGGTCTTCCTAAAGTAGAAGTGATGAAAGAAAGAATTTTAAGTATCAATAAAGAAGCTAAGATAAACACTTATCAATGCTTTTTTTTGCCAGAGAATGCAAGTATCTTTGATTTTTCAAAATTTGATTACATTGTTGATGCGATTGATACTGTTACCGCAAAACTTGCAATTATCGAATTAGCCAAGAAAAATAATGTTCCAGTAATTAGTGCAATGGGAACTGGCAATAAATTAAATCCATTAGATTTAATAATTACTGACATATCAAAAACCTCAATGTGTCCGCTTGCTAGAGTTATGCGTACAGAACTTAGAAAAAGAGGAATAACTAAATTAAAGGTTGTTTACTCACAAGAAATGCCAATTAAAACAGGCTTAATTAATCCTGAAACTGGTAAGAGTGTACCTGGTAGTAGTGCTTTTGTACCGGGGGTTGCGGGACTAGTAATTGCATCAGAAGTTGTAAAGGATTTAATTAATATATAATATAAGGAATAGGGAAATGAAGACATTAGTTGTTGAAAACATTACAAAGACTTTTAAAATTTCACGAAAACAACAAAGAATTGAAAAAACTATGGAAAGTTATAAAACAGCCGTAAATGGTCTTTCATTTGTTGCAAACGAAGGTGAAATATATGGTTTACTTGGACCTAATGGAGCAGGTAAAACAACAACCCTAAGAATAATTTCAACTTTAATAAAACAAGATAAAGGTGATGTTATTATAGAGGGTTTAAATACAAAAACTGATACGGAAAAAGTAAGAGCAAAGATTGGCTTTTTAACAAGTGAGTTAAAACTAGAAGATTTCTTTACTCCTAATTACTTATTCGATTACTTTGGTAAATTACACAATATACCAGATGATGTGTTAGAAAATCGCAAAAAAGAATTATTTGAAAAATTTGGCATTGAGAAGTTTGCGGAGGTAAAAATAGCCGATTTATCTACTGGTATGAAACAAAAAGTTTCAATTGTTATATCAATCGTTCATGATCCAGATGTAATAATATTTGATGAACCTACTAATGGTTTAGACGTTATTACCGCAAAAGTTGTAACTGACTTTCTTAAAGAATTAAAAAGCCAAAACAAAATAATAATTATTTCTACTCATATCTTTTCATTAGTAGAAAAGCTTTGTGACCGTGTTGGAATTATCATTAATGGTAAAATGATTAAAAGCGGTGAATTAGTTGAACTAACAAAAGAAAAAGATTTAGAAGAATTATTCTTTGAATTATATAAAGAAGAAGTTGGTGAAAAATAATGAAACAAATACTAACAATAATGAAAAAAGAACTATACCGTTTCTTTACTGATCGTAGAATGGTAATGTCTTTAATATTACCGGCTGCTTTGATTTATATAATTTATTCGGCAATAGGTTCCGCAACTCTTAAACATGTTGAAGATCAAGCAACATATCTTTATAAAATATGTATTGTTAATGAACCTAGTGAAAAAGAATTAGCCTTTTTAGATTCTGATTGTCCATATAAAATTGATAAAGTTGAAACAACTTCAAATAGTGATGAAATCAAACAAAAAATAGCAAATAATGAAATTGATTTATATATTAAATATGAAGATGATTTCTATCAAAAAATGATGGCATATGATTCTACTACTGGTGCAGTACCACCTCAAATTGAAATATATTATAATTCTGGTAAAGAAGAATCAGAACTAATATATCAATATTATGTAAGTTGCTTAAATGATTATGAAGCTAAATTAACTAATAAATTTGATATAAATTCAGATGTTAATATTAACTATGATTTAGCATCAAAAGATGAAAAAGATACTCAATTTGTAACAATGTTACTTCCATTCTTAATTATTGTATTGTTATTTTCAAGTTGCTTGTCAATAGCTTCAGAATCGATTGCGGGAGAAAAAGAAAGAGGTACAATTGCTACTTTATTAATTACACCTGTAAAGAGAAGCTCAATAGCACTTGGAAAAATCTTTGCAATTTCGGTTACAGCATTTGTTGGTGCAATTGCCAACTTTATTGGACTAGTTGCAGCCTTACCAAAATTAGTTGCCGGAGCAAATCTATCAATGAGTATGTATAATGTAGGTAGTTATGTTGGTTTATTATTTATAATAGTTAGCACAGTATTAATCTTTATTGCCATATTATCAATAATTTCTACTTTTGCAAAAAGTGTCAAAGAGGCTTCATCATACTCAATACCAGTTATGTTATTGGTCATGTTAATTGCCGCTACTTCATTAATTGGTAAATCTAATTCACAAACTATTACTTATTTTATACCAATCTATAATAGTGTTCAAGCAATGGGTGCCATTCTTAGTTTGAATTTTAACCCTATTAATTTCGTAATAACAATTGTTACTAATTTAGCTATATTTGCATTAGGTATCGTAATACTATCAAAAATGTTTAATTCAGAAAAAATTATGTTTAACGCATAGTTAAAATATTTCCTAAATTACTAGGGTAGAAGTACCTAGATAGTTTAGGTTTTTTTTAAAATACTTTATGAAAACGTTTGTATAAAAAATAAAAGTATGATATTATTACGCAAAAGGAGAATTGATATGCGAAAAAGAATAATTTTACTAATTGCACTATTAACAGTAGTTTTAGCATTTGCTTCTTGTAAAAATAAAACTAAATATACGGTTAGTGTTAAGTTAGCCGAAGGTGAACAATTAATAGGTAGTATTACTACTGAAGTTGGTAAAAAAGCATTGATAGGTGATTTAATAAATGAAACTAGTGTTCAAAAAGAAGGACATATTTTTAAAGGTTGGTCAATAGATGGCAGTTCTTTAGTTGATAAACAACTAGTTATTACTGAAGATATTTTACTCATTCCTCTCTTTGAAGTTAACTCTTATAAAATAAAATACACAATAGATGGTGAGGTATTTAGCGAAGAATTGCTAAAGTATGGAAGTAAAATAGAAGTTAAACAAGTACCTGAAAAAACTGGTTATACGTTTAAGGGTTGGGATAAAGAACTTCCAAACACTATGCCCGCAAGTGATATTGAACTAATTGGCACATATGAAAAGAATAAATATACAATTACGTATATTATTGAAGGACAAGAAAATATAACAAGAACATATTATTATGGTGATACAATTGAAACAATTGAAAACCCTAAATTAGAAGGCTTAAATTTTGTTAAATGGAGTGAGATAATTCCTGATACTATGCCTGATCATAATATTGAAGTATATGCTGAATTTGACAAAAAAAGTTTTAATATCAATTATTATATCGATGGTGTGTTATATAAAACCGATAGTTACCAATATAACGACAATATTGATGCATTAGAAATGGCAGAAAAATCAGGTTATACTTTTAGTGGTTGGGATAAAGAATTACCTACTAATATGCCTGCTGAAAATTTAAATTTTTATGGAAGTTATGTTATTGCCACATATCAAATAACTTATGTTTATGAAGAAGGAAATCTTCCAACTCATACTTTAAATACTTTGGAAGAATTGTCACAAGTATTCTGGGATGAATTTTATGCTTGGAGTGGTTCAACTAAATCACTTGAAGAATTTAAAACTGAACATCTAACATCTTGGAAGACTGGTAATCATGGTACTTCTAAACTATACCTTGCAAGTGGCGAAACCAAAATAGATGAAGGATACTTTATAAATGCTAGCGCAAACAATAAAAAATGGGTTAACTTTATTAATGTTTTAGATAAAATGGTAAATGAAATTAATCCATCGCAACATGCTTGGGATTCTACTTATGTTGGCTATTTGCGATTATATACATTCTTTATGCAGTCCGCAACATATTGGACTACAGAGCGTACTCAAAAAATGGTTGAATCTATTAAAATCGAAGATACATTAAAGAAGACTTATCAAAAAGGTGATGAATTCAAATTTTTAGAACTTTCAATTGAAGATGGTAGAGAATTCTTAGGTTGGTATCTAAATGAACAAAAATTAGAAGGCATTACTAAAGAAATGACAGGAGATATAACTATTGTGGCAAAATGGAGTAATCCAATTTTACCTGAAAGTATTAATATTCTTAATCCGGTTTCTACATTTGATAAAAATATTACCTATACGTTACAAATCGAATTAATGCCAACTAATATTACTCATCCTCAACTTGTGATGAAATCATCAGAACCAAAAGTTGCAACAATCAATAATGGTGTAATAAAAACAATTGGTTATGGTAAAACAACCATTACGATTTATTCAAAATATAATCCAAATGTAAAGGTTGAATTTGAACTAGAAGTGTTCCCTAAAATTTTAGATGATAATCCTATTATCTATTTACCATATGATGTAAATGAAAAAGCAGTTATCAACGTTGGCGTAGCATATGATTTATTGACGGGTGTAAAAGCCTATGATAAACAAGATGGTGACATCAGTGAATCAATTAAGGCAGATTTATCAAAATTAGATGATACAACCGCTGGGAAATATACTATAGTATATAGCGTAACCGACTTAGATGGTAACACTTCAACCTTTGAACGCATCGTGGTGGTAGTTGATAGAAGAGAATTAATCTTTATTGGCCATGCGGGATGCTACTCGGGAATTATGAATACAGAAGAAGCGTTTATTAATGCGGCAAAGATTAAAAAGTATGATGCAATTGAATGTGATGTGAAACAAACTAAAGATGGTGTCTTTGTTGTATGTCATGATAATGATTTTGCGGGAATAAGCATTGCTAACACAAATTGGGAAGATTTAAAAAATGTTACGAAAACTCTAACAAGAGGTGGTGTAGAATATACAGCTACTCTTTGTACATTTGAAAGATATTTAGAAATTTGTAAAGAATATGATTTATTTGCGGTAGTGGAATTAAAATCATCAGCGGGTATAACTAATAGTGATCAATCTCGTATGCCTGCTTTAATGGAAATAATTAATAAAAAAGGTATGTTAGATAAAACCATTTTCTTAGGTTCTCAATATAAATGTTTAGAATGGGTTAAGAGTAATGGTTATGAATATATCCCTTGTCAATATTTAGTTAACTCATGTGAAAGTGAAACAATATTTGAACGTTGTGTTACTTGGAACTTTGATGTAAGCTTTAATATTTCTTATAGTAATTCAGCTGAATGGATAGCACGTTATCATGAAGCCGGATTAAAAGTATCATGTTATACATTTAGTCAATATAGTGATGCTAAAACATTACAAGAATGGATAAATAAAGATGTTGACTTTGTAACATGTGATGTTCTTACTAGAGAAGATGTTGTTATTCCAAATAGAGGCGAAATTGAAGATAAGCCAACTTATACGGTAATTTTTAAAGATTATGATGGAAAAATTTTGAAAGAAGCAACAGTAACTGAAGGCAAGAATGCCAATCCACCATTTAGCCCTAAACGAAAAGGTTACACATTTATTGGTTGGGATAAAACATTTAATAACGTTAATAGTAATTTTGAGGTTACAGCACAATATGAAATAACCACTTATACTATAACGTATCATGCTAATTTAAATAAAATTGAGGAATCTAGTTGGGCAAGTAAGCAAGAATTTGTTAATGAATTCTATACTGATTTATATAACTGGTTAGTTGATAATATTAATAACATTTCTGAGTTAACACTTGATAATGGTACTTATTCTCTAACTAAGAATGGTAGTACTGCTACTTTTAAGAATGTTGAAGAATTAATGGCAGTTGATAAATCAATTTTTGAAGTTACAATCAGTAATTATTTCTATAAACCACTTACTGAAAACTCAAAAGATTTGGAAATGCCAGAAGATGATAATTTTTTCTTGAACTCTAAAAAATATCGTTTAAAATATAAAGCATTAAATGCTTGGTTCTTAAATTGTATTGAAAACACATCTAATTATGTAAACTATAATAAAACATGGACTCCAACAACAAAAGGAAAAGTACAAATCATATTTAGATTCCACCAATGGCAACAAGGAACTAATATTGTGGCATTTAACAATTTACCTGCAAAATATAATGTTGTTGAATTAGACAGTACAAGTGTTGATTTACCACAAGAAGGATTGACATTTACCATTAATGATAGTTTTGTACTTCCTGAAATTAGTATGGAAGGATATGAATTTGTTGGTTGGTTTATTGATTCGGTTGGTAGTGGTGAAAAAGTAACGGAAATATCACTTGGTACAACAGGTGATCTTCATTTATATGCAAAATGGCTTAAACTTGTATAATAAAATCCTAAAATAGTTTATAATAGGCGCTCTACTATAATAAGTAGAACGCCTATAAACATTTTTAATAAACAAAATATTACAAAATTTGCTAACAAAATGACTTTTTGTAAAAAAAATAGTATAATAATATAGTTGGATAAAAAAGGTGAAAAAAATGAATTATGTTAAAAAAATTATAGGAGTATTATTAGGTACAATGTTTTTAGGAATGGGGGTAGCATTTTACAAAATTTCACAATTTGGACAAGATGGTGTTTCTGCCATGGTCATGTCTTTTGTGTATTTGTTTAAATTAGGTGAAACCAATTATGGGTATACCGTTTGCTATCTAGCCATAAACTTCATTTTCTTAGTAATAATGATTCTAACTCTAAAAGATAAAATAAACGTTGGAAGTATTATAAATTTATTGTTAACTGGTGTATGCTCAAACCTATTTATTTATTTGTTTGAAGTATTATCATTTAATAATAACGCAATAGCACTACGAATCTTGTATAGTGTTTTAGGAATAATTACTGTAAGCTTTGGAATCGCTTTATATGGTAGTGCTAATTTAGGAGTTGCACCATATGATGCAATGCCAATGGTAATTAATAAGTATTGTCCAAAGATTGCTTATAAATATGCTAGAATAATATGTGATTTATCTTGCTTAGTTGTTGCATTAATTATTGGTGTTATTATTTTAAGAAGAAGCGATATAATAAATGTTAATACCGTTATAACTTTTATTACAATTGGGCCATTAATTTCCTTTTTTAGTAAGATTATAAATAAATATATTTATAAGAATGAAACAACAACGTTCAATTAGGAGCAGTATGAAAATTGTAATTGTTAGTGATTCACACGGTAATCGCGAAATACTAGAAAAGATTGTTTTGCAAAACCCAAGTGCTAATATCTTTTTGCATGCGGGGGACAGTGGATTGTGCAAATTAGAAATAAGTCCTTATGTTAGTGTTAAGGGTAATTGTGATTATGAATCAGATTTTCCTGATAAACTAATTATAAAAACCCCATATGGTAATTTATACATGACCCATGGCAATCGTTTGTATGAAATAAATAGTCATACATTAGAAAAAAATAATGCTAAAATATTTGTGTTTGGTCATACCCACCAACATTTAGTAGAAAAAATTGATGATTGCTATATCTTTAATCCAGGTTCAGTATCTTTACCGCGAGATGGAACTAATGGTACATATTTAGTATTAGATATAACTAGTGATGATGTTAGCTATGAGTTTATTTATTTGTAAAAAGTTAAAAAAGTGGTATAATAAGTAAAAAGGAGTGATATTATGTATTCAAAAAATATTTGGAAAGATGCATCACAAGAAAAAGTGAATGCAATAATGAACTTTTGTGAAGATTATAAACATTTTATCAGTGTTGGTAAAACTGAAAGAATATGTGTAAAAGAAGCATTAAAAATAGCTGAATCAAAAGGATTTAAAAACCTACATGATGTAAAAACAGCCAATGTTGGTGATAAATTATATTTGATTAATAAAAATAAAAATATAATTTTATTTACAGTTGGTCAAAAACCTGTAAAAGAAGGATTAAGAGTATTAGGTGCCCATATTGATTCACCACGTTTAGATATTAAACAAAATCCATTATATGAAAAAGATGGCTTTGCTTTATTAGATACTCATTATTATGGTGGTGTTAAAAAATATCAATGGGTTACAATACCTCTTGCTATTCATGGTGTTATAATTAAGAAAGATGGAACTACTGTTAATGTTGCTATCGGTGATGATGAAAATGATCCAGTACTTGGAATATCTGATTTACTAATTCATTTAGCTGGTGACCAAATGCAAAAGACTGCTTCAAAGGTAATTGAAGGTGAAGATCTTGATGTTACTTTTGGCAGTATTCCTCTAAAAGATGAAGAAAAAAATGCGGTAAAAGCTAACATTTTAAAGATGTTAAACGAAAAATATCAAATCGAAGAAGAAGATTTATTATCAGCTGAATTAGAAGTAGTACCTGCTGGTAAGGCTCGTGATTATGGCTTTGATCGTAGTATGGTTGCAGGATATGGACACGATGACCGTGTATGTGCATATACATCTTTACGTGCTGTAGTTGATATGGAAGAAGCCCCTGAATACACATCTTGTTGTATCCTAGTTGATAAAGAAGAAATTGGCAGTGTTGGCGCAACAGGTGCTCATTCATTATTCTTTGAAAATGCCATTTTAGAATTATTAAATTTACAAAACACTGCAGATTTATTAACACTTAGAAAGACTTTAGAAAACACAAAGATGTTATCAAGTGATGTAAGTGCAGGATTTGACCCATTGTTCGCGGGAGTTAACGATCCTAAGAATTCTGCATATCTTGGAAATGGTATAGTATTTAATAAATACACAGGTTCAAGAGGTAAGAGCGGTTCTAATGATGCTAACCCCGAATATGTAGCATGGGTTCGTGATGCAATGGATAGCAATGAAGTTCATTATCAAACTGCTGAACTTGGTAAAGTAGACCAAGGCGGTGGCGGAACAATTGCCTACATTTTAGGTAATTATAATATGAATGTTTTAGATGCTGGTGTTGCGGTATTAAATATGCATGCCCCAATGGAAATTGTATCTAAAGCTGACGTATATGAAGCATATCTTGCTTATATTGCTTTCTTAAAAAAATAAATAAATAAAGGGAAATGATTTCATTTCCCTTTAAAAGTATAGGAATTATTCAATTGGTAAAAGGAGTATACAAATGGCTAAAATAGCAGTAATAGGTTTAAGTGGTCAATCAATTTTTATGAAAGTAAACAATTTACCGACCCCATCTACCACAATACATTCTACAAATTTATACATTGAACCAGGTGGAAAAGGTTACAATCAAGCAGTGGCATGTAAAAAATTGGGGGCAGAAGTAAGCTATTTCAGTAAAGTTGGTTGCGATGAATATGGCAACATTTGTGAAAAGTATTTAAAAGATTTAGGAATTAAAACTATCTTTGAAAAAGATAAAATACTCAATACTGCTCTTGCTACAATATTAACAGATGATTTGGCTGAAAACGAAGTAATTGTCTATAAAGGAGCATCAAGTAATCTAAATGTATCGGAATTAAAAGATTTCGAAAGTGAAATTGTTACTGCAGATGTTTTACTTCTACAATATGAAATTAGTATAGACGTAGTAAAAAAGGCCATTGAAATAGCTAAAGGAAATAATACTTTAGTAATTTTAAATCCCGCCCCCGCAATCTATTTAGACAAAGAAATACTAAATATGGCTGATATTGTTACCCCAAACTATGAAGAGGCTAAGACTTTATATGGATTAGATATTGAAAAATTACCAAGTTCAATTAATAACACCTTAATAGTAACTCTTGGTTCAAAAGGTTCATTATTAATAAATAATCATACATCTAAAAAGTTTTCACCGATCAATGTTGAGGCGGTTGATACAACTGGGGCAGGTGATATATTTAATGCGGGACTTGCGGTTGCAATTGCCAATAAGAAGTCAATTGAAGAAGCAATTGAATTTGCAACAGTTGCCTCAGGCTTAAGTGTTACTAAAGAACATGTTATGGATAGTATCCCTACTAAAGAAATGGTAGAAGAATATTTGAAAAGACACTAAATAATAACTAATATTCTATATAACTTGAAAAAAAAGTAACAATATGCTATAATTAAGCCGTTTTAAGATTATAAAAAAGGAGATAATAATCGTGATTTACAAAACAATAACTAATTATAAAGAAGCTACAAAAGACTTCTTAGAAAATGAAAAACAATTTCATTTAGGTGTTATTCCTACAGAACAATCTAACCCATTAACAAAGAATCTTAGTGCTACAATCGCTAAAGATACAGCTAAGGGTGTAAAGACAATTTTATCAGCAGATAAATATATTGCTGATGTTGCTCGTGGACAATTTAATACTCCTGAATTCCAAGCATTTGTTGATGATATCAAGAGATGTATGGATGAAAAAAGAAAAGTTGTTTTCTCAAGCGTTGGTGCATCAGGAAGAATGGCTATTCAAATGGATGGTGCTTGGCGTTCATTCTGGCAAGGATTAGTAGATAAAATTCCTGCTCATCGTTTTGAATTTTTACAAATGGCTGAAGTTGTAAGTAGTTTCACAACTGGTGGTGACCGTGCTTTAGTTCGTTCAGTTGAAAACTTTGAAGACTATATGACTTTTGGCGCAAAACAAGTAGATGAAGCTGAAATGAAACCTGGCGATGTACTAGTTGCATTATCTGAATGTGGACTTTCGGCAAGTATTAATGGTTCTGCAGTACGTGGTTATGAATTAGGTATCAAAACATATTATTTATTCTGTAATCCAGAAGAAATTTTAAGAAAACACCTTGATCGTGCTCGTAAAGTATTTGAATGCTTAGATGAATATCAAAGCAATAAAGCTAAAGGTATTGACAATGGTAAATATATCGTTAAGATTCCACTATTTGTTGGTAACATGGCTGTTTCTGGTTCAACTCGTATGCAAGTAACTACTGTTGAATTATTAGCTGCTGGTGCTGCTCTTGAAGTTGCCGCAAACCGTTGGTTAAAAGAACATTTAACAGAACAAGAATTATCTGTAGTTAATTGTGAAATGATTGACTTAAATGCTTATGCAGATGCATTTGTATCATTAAATAAACAATTATCAAGTGGTAAAGCTTTAAAAGGTCTTGCTAAAGCAGTTGACTTTGAAGTTAATACTTACAATCAAAAAGGTTTAGTAACTTATATTACTCATGATTATCTATTAGATATAATGACAGATACTACTGAACGTCAACCAACATTCACATTACCTCCATTCAGAAAATTCGCTGATCATACAAGTGAAGTTTCTTGGGCATATATTAAGGATCCTCTATATCCTAATGAAGTTGCATGGCAACAAGTATTCCGTCGTCCAATTAAAGGTCTAGAATGGACTAAAGAAGATTATATCGAAATGAAAGCAAGCCAAGACATCATTAATAATCCTCCACTAGTAAGTGGTGATGAAGTTCTTGAATATGTTATTGGTAACGAAGATGATCCATCAAGATACTCTCGTCCTTGCTCACAATTAGTATTAATCGATGTTAATGGTTCAGCTACTCCTGAAGTTGTTGCATGGTATAACAAAGAATTAACTAAATATAGTGGCGGTATCGTATTACGTTTTGGTCAAATTCCTGCAGCTAAGATTTCTAAAGATGAAATTAGAATTCCTGTTGAATTACCAAGAACTTGCACAGATATTATGTATCACTTATTAGTCAAAGTTGCATTCAATGCTTTATCTACTGGTACAATGGCTAAGATGGGTAGAGTATTTGGTAACTGGATGGTTCAAGTATTACCTACAAATAAAAAGTTAATCGATAGATCATCAAGAATTATTGCAAGTCTTGCAAAAATTCCATATGAAAAAGCAGTTGAAGAATTCTTCTATTCTTACTATAACCGTAAACCAGAAGATGAATATCGTGAATCATATGTAGTTGAAACATTAAAACGTCTTGGATTTGATCCAAACGCTGATATTAAGTAATAAGAATTACATAACAAAAAGGTGGTTTATTATATAAGCCACTTTTTTATATTATATAGAGATTATATTTATTTTTTCTAATAATTACCAATTTAATAATTGTTTTTCTCTTTAAAAAAAGACCGATAAATGCT
>UMCV01005343.1_pt1 | contig 47081 bp, 41 predicted proteins | sample 1964311 | NCBI WGS metagenome assembly UMCV01 (sample SAMEA4835976, study PRJEB28245) | human gut metagenome | biome: gut microbiome; material: fecal sample | place: Denmark | collected 2008 | reverse complement strand
TACGCCGCCGGCACGCCGGTGACGGTGGTGTATCAGCTGGCCGAGCCGGTCATTACCACAAAAGGAAAAATGTCTCAATTAGGCATTGAAGTTATTTCTGACTTAGAAGAATCAAATTTAATTGTAAATTCAGACTCAGAAAAAACTAATTATTTTACAAATTCAAACGCAGGTTTATCACTTAGAATCTATCCTCAAAAATACCAAAATATAGACGAATGGGATTTAAGTTCTGGTCTCTTAGAGACGCTTGATACTAAAAATCCAACTGCTGGTTATGACCACTATATTACTTTACCTGATAATACTAAAGGTATTCAACTATATAATCCAGGGGATAAAGAAACTGATTTTATTCTTAGTTTTAACAAACCAACTCCTATGAATGATATTTTCTTTACTTTATCAAATGGAGAGCAGTTTATATTAAATCTTCGTTCTAGTGATACTGATGTTGAAGACTATGGAGCAGTTAGCGATGCAGAAAAAAGAGTCGCTGCGATGACTGGCGGAGTTATTACAATAGATACTAAGAAAAATCGCATTATGTATAAATATGGAACAGGCGAAAATGTGACAGAAGAATCAATTTATTTCGCTTTGAAGAAAGGACAGTTCTTTAAAATTCCAAAAAATAAAACCTCAACAGGAGGTTATAATTTGGTAATAGGAACTACGAGCAATATAGAAACAGATAGTATAAAAATTAGTTATGATTATTTATACTATTAAGGAGTTGATGAAATGGCTAGAGTTATTCCTTATAAATTAAGTTTATGGAAGGATATTACTGCGGTATATAATACCGAAGTACCAGACCCTTCTAAACTTAAAATAAACCAAATCATCTATGTTATAACCGATGTCTATCTATCTGGTATTCCTTATACTACTGTTTATAAAGGACTTGGTGCAGGAACAAGTCCTCAAACCTATTTATATCAATATAAGAGAGGTTCTCAGGTCGTTAATGGAGAAACCACTATTGATAAAATTAGAGTTGGTAAACAAGTATTTGAAGAGATGGAGGTCGAAGAATTAGCTTCTGATAAATCGACTTTTGAGGGAAGAGCATATAATATTAACTTAACTCAAAATATAAATGGAATGAATACTCTTACCTTTTCAATTCCTAAGAAGTATTTTGACAGAAAAGAGGGAAAGATGGTTAAAAACCATCTTCCCGATATGATTTGGAACAAAAATAAAATTAAATTAAAATATAAAGATAAATGGTTTACTTTTATCGTTAATGATAGAGTAGAAAGAAGAGAAGATAAAAAAATTATCTATGATTTTACTTGTGAAGATATGCTTATTAACGAACTAAGCAGAACCGGATATAGTCTTACTTTTGATGAAGAGCATGGCGGTATCGGTACTCTTGATGATTTGGCGCCAAAAGTTTTAGCTGGAACTGATTGGGAGTATATTCCTACTAGTGAAAATGATTTTATTGAAAAAAGAAAAACTTACCAAGAAGATGAAGATGGAAATATTGAATTTGATAGTGATGGTTTCCCTATTGAAAAAGAAGAAACCATTTCTACTCAAAAATCAGAATATAATGAAATTGTAGGTAGAGCTGTTTATCAATATAAATATATTAAAGATGGAGTTACTCACGAAACCTGGCCAGGTACTACTGAAAAAATTTGGGGATATAACACTAATAAAACTGTTACTAGTGATATTGCTCGAAATTTAATTTATAATAGTAAAGAATATACGGATAGTACTGGTTGGAAATCTGGAACAACTGGAACTGGCGATTCTAAAGTTGAAACCATGTCAGTTAGACCAGTAGCAACTTGGAATAAAGATGATACGGGTGCAATTACTTCTGCCAAGTATACTCTAAAACTTACTGCGGTTCAAGCAAATGCATGGGCATATAATGATACTATGAAGAGTGCTAGAACTCAAATAGAGGAAGGAGAAAAATATCTTCTTAAAATAACTTTTACTGGAACTGCTCCAGTAGTTGCTTTGGCTAATAGTACTAATTTTTCTTATGATTCTTCTTTTATTACCGACAAATATACTGTTACTAATAATGGATATTTTGCTTTGACTCCGAATAAAACAACTTCAACTGCTTATCTTGCTTTTAATTTGGCCGCAGCAGACCAATTTACTGAAATTACTAATGTTGAGTTATTTCAAGTAAAACCAAAGACAGGAAGTAGTTCAGAAAAAAGTTTTATTCAAAAGTTAAGTGGGAAATTAAGTGCTGAGCAAATTTCTTCTCTTTCAAATAATATTATTATGCCTGATTCTACAATAGATGCTTATTCAGAAGTTACTGTTCAACTATTCTATAATTTAGATAGTAAAACTGTTGAATACGTTACTTTACCAGAAGGCGCTACTCTTGAAAAAGTTATGTATGATAATGCAAAGAAAGTTAGAACTTTAAAAGAGGAAAAGTCTAATAGATATAATATTCTTCAAACATTAGCAGAGCTTTTCGAGGGTTGGATTCGTTTTGAGGTAGAGTATCTTGAAAATGGAAAAATAAAAAGAGATTCTAATGGAAAACAAATCAAAAAAATTAAATTTGTCGAAGTAGTTGGCAAGGATAATTGGAATGGTTTTCATTATGGAACAAATTTAACTTCAATTTCAAGAACTATAAATAGTGAACAGGTAGTTAGTAAAATTTGGGTAGAAACTACTGACTCTAAAAGCTCTGAATCTGGTATTATTAGTATTCAAGATTCAGAATATAATAAACTTGGCGAGTTATTCTTATATAATTTTGACTATTATGTTAAAATTGGAGAAATTTCTGAACAACAACTTCTAAATGATATGTATGGTACTAGTAATGATAACCTTGGTTTTATAACTAAAATGCAAGCTGAGAATAAAAAATATAAAGATGCTAGTACAAAATATAACGGATTAAGTAATACTGTTCAGAAATTAAAAACTGAAAGAGATGGAACTATTTTAAGAATTCAATCTGCCAAAGAAAATATTACTACTCTTGCTAGAGGAGTTCCTGCAACAAATAATATTTATAGCGGAACTTATTTTCAAATTAGTGTACCAAAAGGAGATATGATTGGCTCAGCAGACCAACAAAAAGAAGCTAAAAACTCTATTATTAGATGGGGAACTTCTATAAATGACCTTTACGCTTATTTGAAAACTCTTAATGCTCAATTAGGTTATAGAGATAATTCTGCGACAGATATTAACGATATTATTTTTGAGAATGAATCAGAAGCAGAGAAGTACGAGATAACAGAAGAAGAAGCAAAAGAGAAAAATTTACCAATAGGTTATATTATTCAAATGAAAAAAGCTCTTAAAGGGGTTCAGGATATTACTAATATTAAAAAAGGATTAGTAACTGAATTTGAAGAGAAATATATGAGATATATAACCGAAGGAACTTGGCAAGATGATAACTATACTGATTCTGATAAATATTATTTTGATGCAGAAAGAGTTTTAGCTACTTCAGCAATGCCGACAGCATCATATACTATTGATGTTTTAGCCCTTCAAGCCTTAGAAGGTTGGGAGAATTATACTTTTGATATTGGAGATAAAACTTTTGTCACTGATATTGACTTTTTCGGTTTTGACAAGAATGGTTCTCCGTATAAGCAAGAAGTAGTTATTTCAGAAGTTACTGATGTAATTGATAGTCAAAACTCAAGTACAATTACTGTTCAGAACTTTAGAACTCAATTTGAAGATTTATTCTCAAGAATTTCCGCAAGTGTTCAGACTTTGCAGATGAAAGACCAAATCTACTCTCGTGCAGAAAACTTTACTGCTAATGGAGAAATTTTGGCTCCTATTCTTCAAAATACTCTTATCAATAACTCTATTACTCTCGCTCAGGCAGTAGACCAAAGTGTTATTGTTAATGATAGAGGAATTGAAGTTACCGACATATTCAATCCAAATAAAAAATTGAGAGTAGTAGCTGACGGCATATATATTAGTAGTGATGGTGGATTAAACTGGACTTCTGGTTTAACCGCAAGTGGAATGAACGCTAATTTTATTACTACTGGACAGTTAGATACTAATAGACTTCGTATTATGAATGGAGCTTTTCCCTCATTTGTATGGGATAAATTAGGTCTTACTGCATATCAAATTTACTTAGATTCAAAAAAAGAAGAAAGAATCAATTCAGAAAATCATCCAATAGGAACTGGTGGTTTTGTACGATTTGACCAACATGGTATGTATATTGTTCCAGATGGTAGTGATGCTGAAAAATTTGGTTATGATAGCGATGGTATTCCTTGGTTTGCTAGCGAAGAAATTATGGGGAACAAGAAAGATGGGGGTTTTTGGGAGAATGGATATGTTACTTGGTTTGATAGATTAAATTATATCCAAAAAAATACATCTGTCAGCTTAACTTGGAGAGGTCTAAATATTAAAAGTTCTACTGGCTCAGTTGAAATTGGTACTGATTTACCAGCTATTAGAATTTTTGACAAGAGAAATACCAAAATTCCGGGGAAAGAAGATTTTAAACCTCCTATTGACCCTATTGATTATAATATATGTAGGGTAGAACTTGGTTTCCAAGATGATGGTAATGGCGGTATTACTCAAAGAGGAGACTGGAATGTTGAGTTAAAGCAAGGTAATGAAACTCTTTATGGTCTTGTTATTAGAAATTCGATTGGACAAACGGTTTTAAGAACATCTAAAGACGGTAGCCTATGGCTAAAAGAAAACTTATTTATTGGTGGAGCCGCAGCGACAGAAATTGACTCTAAAATCGGTATTCAAGCTAGTGGCAGAAATACTAACGCAGACGGAACTCCTTTTGAGGGAGAAAATAAATTTATTCTGTGGAGTAAATCTATTGGAGATTTCGCCTCTCAAGGAAAAACAGACTGGTTTGATACTTTTACTATTGATGATGTTGGTGCAGTTACTGCTAATGCAATTACAATAATTGGAGATAGTCAATTTCACGGACAAATTGCTGCAACTTCAGGTCATTTTGAAAATCAGATGGGGTTAGGTTCAACATCTGTAAATAAAATTTTTGATTCTGGTTTTTCTGCTTCTACTTATTATTCTTACTTTACTTATAGTCCTTTAGAGGATGCTGATAAAATCTTTATTGGATATGAATTTTATTTAAAGGAAGCAGATAAAGATTATTATAGTAAATACACAATTTCAATGATTGAGCAAGATGGCACTCCTGAAGTTAAGTATTACTATCGAGAAGAAGGAGAAAATAAAGAAGTTTCCCGTAATGAAATGTTTAAAATTGTTGAAAATTTCAAAGATTTCCCTATTGATAATAATGAAATAGATAGAGATAAAAACTATGCAATTTGGGTTCGTAGATTAAACTTTGACGAGAATGGAACTGCAATTTCAGAGAGAACAAGCCCAAATTTCTATGTAACTCATAATGGACAGTTATATGCTTCTAATGCAATTATCACCGGTCAAATAAATGTTTCTTCTGGTAAAGTTACTGGATTATTAGAAGTTGGAGATAATATTCAGATAAATGGAGAAAATTCTTCCATCTCAGTTTTTTATACAGATAAAGAGACAGGAGAAGAAAGAAGATTTTCAGTAAACGCAGAAGCAGAAGTTGAAGCTGATTCTATTAAAATAGGTAGAGATGCATTTGTCAAAGATTATATTCTTCTTGGAGATAATTTTGTATTAAGTAATCCAAATAGTAACGATTATCGTAAAGATGTTGTTATTATGGCTGGAGAATATGAGACTAAAGAATTAAAAGAAGCATTAAATAGTTTAGTATATAGCTATAGACTGGTAACTCCTGAAGATAATATTTCTGTTGGTACTGTTATTTGGATAAAAGAAGTTAATGAAGATAATGTAGAAGTTTGGAAAAGAAAAATAATTAGCAAAATTGATTCAAATGGCGACCAAAAAACTTATTATTATGATAAAGATGGCGTAAATACTAAGATTGATTTTAATCAAATATATTTCCAAGTAGTAACAGAGGATGGAACTCTCTTCCCTGACGCTATGAATAAAGCAAAGTTAATAATCACTTCTAAAGGTCAATTATCTGCTTCTAGCTTAGATATCCGAGGAAAAGAAAGTCGTATAAGCGGAGATTTAAAAATATATTCTGAGGATAGTTCTTCTGCTATAACTATTTCTTCTGAAAAAGGAATATTTACTTCTTCAAAGGATGGACAAGTAACATCAGGATGGAGAATTGATAAAGATGGCTCTGCTGAATTCCAGAATGTTAATGTTAGAGGAACAATAAGCTCTTCAGTTATGAAGTATAAGGAAATTCAAGTTTCTAGTGGTAATTTACTTATTAGACCTGCTTCAAAGATAGCTAGAATATTTGAAGGAATAGATATTGCACATGGTCAACAAGAAACGTATAATTTCGTAACTGTCGAAAATGCAATAGAATTAAAAGATGGAGATAGGGTTATGATTCAGGTGAGTCGCTCTAATTCTAGAGAGTCTTACTCTATTATCGGAACCGCTTATTGGATTAGCACAGATTATCCAGATGTTTCTTCTCAAAATGTAGACACTCCTCAAACAATATCCGAAGAAGAAACGAAAGAATTTACTAATATTGTCACAAAAACATTAGTAAGAATTTATAAAAGCGATATTGATGAATCTTTAAGAGAAAAATTTGCTGAAACACTTGATTTAATAGATAATAGAGGCTCTTTTGAGTTAGTAAAATCTTCTGGCGAATTAGTTGCAGGTAGAAGAATTTTCCTAAAGAATGGAGAAAATGGAGGATTTGTTGGATATTATTTAGTAAGTTCTAATATTGAAGAAAATAAATATACTTATTTTGTAGATTCTTCTGGAACTATCGCAGAAACAACTTTTGACCAAATTTATCTGAAGTATAAACAAAATTATTCAGATTTAATTTTAATAAATCTTGGAGGAGTAAATGATGATGACCCATCTAAGAATGATGGGGGTATTGCTTTAAATGCAACTAAAAGCAATGATGGTTTTGGAAATGCGTTGACAATAAATATTTATCAATATGAAAGAAAAAATCCTAAAGATAAAAATTCAGAGATAATTAAAAGAGATAAAGTTGTTTTAGGAGATTTAAATAATATTTCTGATGAGTCTTTTTCAGACACTTTTGGCACTCCTTTATTAAAAGGTTTTGGCTTATACACTGAAAATGCTTTTATTAAAGGAACTATATCCACTGGAAAAGCAGGTTTAACTACAGTTATGAGTAACGAAGTCTTATTATGGGCTGGTGGAGTAGGACCTTCTCATGGGCCGGTGATACCAAAAACGGCCTTGACCCCTAGTGGAGAGGAAATTATTTTATCAGAAGAAGAAAGAATTAAGTTGGAAATACAGGGTCTCGAAAGTGGTCAATATAATCCTCCTAATTTTTATATAAAAGAAAATGGATTTTTATTTGCAAAAGCCGGCTATTTCTCTGGAACTATTAGAAGTACAGATGCTGAAATTTCTGGTACAATAGGAACGCAAGGCTTAAGAATAAATAATAAGGATACTGGTATATTTGTTTCTTCTAATGAAGAAACAGAAGGAGAAGATGGACAAATCGTTCTTATTGAAAAGATTCACGCCGCAATAAACGAAGCTGGTGTCCAAATTTATTCTGGTGGAGACCTAGAAATCTATAAAGATAAAATATATTTTGATAAAGATAATACTAAACTTCCTCCAAATCAATTTAACCCATATATTTACTCTGATGATGATTTAGAAGGATTAGTTCTTCATAAATTAGTAGTTAGTGATATACCAGAAATAAATGATAATGAACCTACAACAGATAGAGGAATTGTATTCTCTCAAAATGAAATTGTATTTAAGAAAACTCAAAATACAGAGTTGGGTATAGATAAAAAGAGAAGAGTTTTAAATCTCGATAATATGGGAGCTTCAAATTTAAGACTTTCGTATAAAGAAGAAGAATCAACTACCAATAAAGCTTCTGGTAATCATTTTAATATAGAAGTTGATGGTAGTAATCCATTAAAAGTCTATAAAGAAGTTGTTAGTGTAAAGAATCTTGAAGTATCTGAAACTGTTTATTTTGATGAAATTGTTATGGGTAAAGCTATTCTTCGTAGAGCAAAGGAGACAAAGGCAGACGGAACAATAGTCGATAAAGGACTAGATATTTTTGTGGTATAAGGAGATGAAATAAATGGCAAAAAGTGGCAGTTTTGTAGGTTCAACTTCTCTATCTCAGTCTAAATTTTTACCAGTTGTTTATTGGTCAACTAATTTGGCAGATACAAATGGAGATGGAGTTTATGATAGTTGGAAAGTTGATGTATATGTTAATTACAAATGCTATGACTTGTATCTTGGTTCTATTGGTTCACAATATATTACAATTAGCGTCGATGGCGGCGGGAGTAAAAATCCCGCCTCTAAAGCGATTAGTGATAGTAATAGCTCTATGCACGAAGGAAGATGGATAGATACACAAACTTTTTATATTCCTTTCTCAGGACGAGAAACTTGGACATCAGCAACTATCAATCTTAAAATGACTTATGTTAGAGGACTTGTATATTCTAATGTAAAAATAAATTCATGCTCTGCGTCTGGAACGGCTCAACTTGAAACAGCATACACGAAATGTTCTCCACCTAGTTCTATTTCAATTAGTAATACAAGCCCAAAGAAGGGGCAGCAAATTACTGTTTCTTGGAGTGGGGCAAAAGGTGGTACATCAAACTCTATTACAGGATATGATATTGAATATAAAATAGGCTCTGGTGGATGGAATAGTTGGAAATCAATATCAACAAGTAATACTTATGCATCAACGACAGACTCTTGGTCGCAACCAGTTGGACAAACTGGACAATATAGAGTTAGAACTAAAGGAAATAGAGGTTCTCAATATTATTCAGATTGGGCTTATAGCGGAACTTTAACAATATCAAACTCAGCTCCTGTTATGGGAAGTGTTTCTAGAAATACTAGTTTAGTTGCTTACAATAATGGGAATGGGGGTAGCGCATCTTTCTCTTGGTCAGCTTCTGATGTTGATGGTGATAGTTTAAGATATAAATATAAACTTTCCAATTCTTCTTCTTGGAGTTCTTATACCACCGAAACAAGTAAGAATATTACAGTAAAAGGTTCACAAGGAGCTTTAGTTAGCCTTTCTGTAATAGCGAATGATTATAAGGTGGATTCTGCTTCTCAAACTTCTTCAAATGTTCAAGTTAATACAATTCCAACAACTCCAACCATTCGTTTTACCAACTCTTCTGGAACAACTATAACCCCAAATGCAAAGCCAGCAACAATATATTATTCTTTATCTTCAACAGTCTCTTATTCTGGAAGTTTAAGTTTTGAAGTTTATTTAGAAATTGGAAGTAATTCCTCAATGACAAGCGTAACATCTCGTTATTATATGGGAATGTATTCCGGTTCCGTCTATTTAGATTTACAAGACAATTCTGGACCAAGCAAATATATTAAAGAAAACGAGTACTATAGAATTAGAGTTAGAGCATATGACGGATATGATTATAGCGGCTATGCTTATAGTGCGTCAAGACAAAAAAATTCAGCCCCAAATTATAATTCTCAATTAACAAATACTTATAGAGATTCAGGTATTACAAAATTAGATAACGTATATTGGAAGTTATCAGATGGTCGATTAAGAAAAGGTAATATTATTGATGATGAAGCCGTATTAAATTGGGTAATGCCAGATACTAGCGGTCGTTCTTCTTTGGCTAAAGTTATTATATATAGAAATATGAGCAATGATTCTACTATGTCTAGCTGGACAAAAATATATGAAGAATTTATCAATAATATAGAATTTACTATTACTACTATTACTAGAGATGTTAATGAAGAAGAAATAAGTAGGAATAGTTACAGTAAAATTGGTCTTAGTAATATTACTATTGGGAAAATTACAAATAGTGATAATACAACTACAGAAACTATTGTAACAGCATTCATTATTGATACTGGTTTTAAATCATTATCTGGAACTAGAGCTAACTATAAATTGGTTTTTGAAGATGAATACGGATGGGTACAAGAAGATTCAAATGCTAAAGTTTTAACTTTATTTAAAAATAATAATCCAACTTTCGCTGGAGGTAACTCTTTAAAAACTTTGAGAGTTTCTTCTACCGGTTCTCCAACTATTAAAATATATAATAATGAATCTCTTGATATTTCTTGGATTAAGACAAGTGGAGATAGCGATGATGATGCAATTTTATTAACTCCAGCCGGAGTAACTGCATCTAGCTATATGAGCACTCCAAATAAATTTAAAATTAGTTTAGTTTTTGATGAAGACCCCTTTATTTCTCTTTCAAGAGGATATCCTCAAGACACATCTGGTAATGATATTAAAGAAATTGTCCTTGTTGCTGCGGCGAAAGCCACTGAAGATGACGCCACTTATAATAGACAAACTTTATCTTTTTCACCTGAATTATTTAGTAATTTTAATAATACCAGTAAGAGACAACAATATTCAAAAGTAACTATTCAAGTTGAAGCAGAAGATACTTTTGGCAAAAAAAGTATTGATAAATTATCTACTCCTATCATTTTAGATTTTAGACAAAAACCAATTTTTGATACAGATTCTTCATTATACTCAATAAAAGACCTCACTAATAATCAAACGATTATTAAATTGGGAGAGGCAGTTCCATCTGATTCAACACCAGCATATACTTCTGATGGCTTTTATATGATAAATTCAGGAGAACAATTACAATTCAAATTTCCGAAAGCAGTAAGTCCAAATGCCCCAGAATCAGGTGAAGACGGTATTTACTCTTATTTAATATATTATGCTACATCAACAAGCACAGTTACTAATGAGAGTTTTAGATTATTAAAGGAAATTCCAAAATCAAATCTTATCCCTGATGGAAACTATTATATATATAATCACACAGTTAGCAATTACTCTGTTAATAATTTTGTAAAATTTGCTGTTTCTGCAAAAGATAGCGGTTATGGTAAAACCGAAACGGAGAAAAGAGAAACTGCTTTAGAAAGCGAACAAGTCCAATTCTCATATACAATGATGGTTTGTAGAGCCACTAATCCAAGTATTTCTTTAAATTCTCTTGATTTTGATACGGCTGCAACAGAGGAAAATGCTAGAGTAAAAGTTAATTTTACAATTTCAGATATAGGTGGAAGTAAAAGTCCTAATGGGAATGGAGAAGACATCAGTTCTTATTGGACATATAGAAATTTTGAAAGATTTAGCACTGGAAAATTCTTTCAACTTTCGTTGTTATTATCAGAAACAGAAGACTTTTTAAATTCCACTTCTTATATATTAAATGTTCAGAGTGACGGCAGCTCTGCTTACCCTCCAGAACCTGGACAGAAATCGAATGAAGAAAAGAATTTTGCATATCCTTGGTCTAATTATCAAGTAGAGACTTCTTCTTCACAATTAGTTGAAACGAAAAAATCTTATTATGCCAAACTAATTTTAAAAGTTGGTCACAATACTACTTCTACTCTATCCAACAATTATCTCTATGCAGAAACGCCAGTAACATTTTTGAGAAGTTTACGAGCAACTCTTTCAATTAGAGATAAAAAGATTGGAGTAAATACAAAAGACCCTGAATATACTTTCCACGTATCCGCAGGAAGTGGCTCTTCTAATACAGAAGACCAAAATATTGACAACTATGTTCAATTTGATTCTGGCATTGAGGGAGACCAAGTTATTCGTTTTGACTTGCTAACAGGTCATATGGTTCTTGGTATAATAGATTGCGGAAGAATACTTTAAAACTTGACTTTATTATAAAAGTCTGGTATAATATAATTACAGAAAAGATTAAAAGGAGCGTTGACTATCTAATGAAAGTTAATATGAATACCGCATTACAGATTAAAGGAATCGGCGCCACTGTTGTGGATGCCAAAATGCCCACTAAAACAGCTTATAAGTTTATGAAGTTGTTAAAAGCTATTGAAGAAGAAGAAACTTTCTTTAATGAAAAGATGAGAGATATTATCTTTGAGTTTGGAAAGAAAGATGAAAATGGACAGCCTATCTTCTTAGAAAACGGAAATGTTGAAATTATCGAGGGTAAAGAGGCTGAATGTAATGATAGAGTAAAAGAATTAGAGGATATTGAAGTTGATATTCCTGATACTAAATTTACTCTTGAAGAGCTTGAAGTCTTAGAACTTTCTCCTCGTGACATTTATGCACTTGACCCTGTAATTGAATAAACTCTATAAAAATATGAGTACCCTAACCATTAGGTTAGGGTATTTTTTTATATAAAGTTGAAAATTGGAAATTTTTTTATAGTGATACCCAATTTTTTGTAAAATTTCTTCCAGTTTTTCACTAATATCTGGAAGGAAAAATAAAATTGAGGTGATTAAATGAACTATCCGTATTTTGGACAGACTGGACAGGGTGCAACTTCCGTTCCTCCCTCAAATCAGCCAACAAATGTCCAGCAAGTCGCACCGCCGCAACAAAATCCACAATTTTTAATGAATAACCAGCAATTTCAAGGGAATCAAATGGGTCAACCATTATTTCCTCAACCAACAGGAAGTGTTTATAATCTTAATACTGCTTCTGATATTGGCAATGTTCCTGCTGGAGTTGGTATATCTGTAGGATTATGTTTGCAAGAAAACGTTATGTACATCAAGGCTCTGCAAAATGGCAGTCCTATGTTATTAGGATATAGATTAAGCCCAATAGAAGGAAGTGCAAGTTCTGGTGCCGCTCCTAGTGTTGCCCCAACAGAAGAAACTGAAGAGCTTATTAAAGAGAATAAGCGTCTTGTTGAAGTACTAAAGGGACACGATGAAAAAATTCAAATGATAGAAAATCAACTAGCTAAAATGAAAGATAGGATAGGAGGTAAATCAGAATGGCAGCTTTAAATCCAATGCAATTATTAAGTATGCTTAAAGGAGGAAATCCTCAAGCAGTAGCAGAACAAATTATTCAGCAAAATTTCCCTAATGACCCTACAATGCAAAATATCTTACAAATGGGCCAAAAGGGAGACACTCAAGGTTTACAACAGTTTGCTCAACAGTTCTTAGGTCAACAAGGAAAAGATTTCAATAGTGAAATGAGCAATTTAATGAATATGATAAAAGGACTATAATGCAAACTGTTATTATAAAATTATTTTATTATAAGGAGGTCTACAAATGATGGGTAGTGAAGGAATTTCCGTAGCTGACGCGATTGCTCTCGGCCGTGGTAACAATGGTTATGGTGATGGAGATGGAGCTTTTGGAGGCAATGGTGCATGGTGGGTTATAATCCTTATTCTATTCTTCGCAGTTGGCGGCTGGGGTAACAGAGGTTTTGGCAATAATGGCGGAAACGACGGCAATGGCGGAGCAAGTGGATATAACGTATGTTGCACTCCTGCAACCGCTCAGGGTATGACTGATGCTTTCAACTTCAATCAGTTAGACAATGGAATTCGTGGATTAGAAAGAGGTATGTGTGATGGCTTCTATTCTACTAATAATGCTATCAATGGCGTACTTTCTGCTATTCAGAATTGCTGCTGCCAGACTCAACTTGGTATGTGCCAAGGATTTAATGGTGTAAATCAGTCTATTGCAAATCTAGGTTATCAGGTTGGACAGGGATTCTGCGGAGTAGATAAAACTATTATGCAGAGCGATTTCCACAATCAAGCCGGCTTTAATAGCCTAACTAATCAGTTAGCTTCTTGCTGCTGCGAATTAGGTCGTGGACAGGAGAATATTAAATATGCTCTTGCTCAATCAACAAACGACATTATGGTAGCTGCTGATAAGAACACTGATAGAATCATCAACTACTTAACTCAAAGCGAGTTACAGAGCCTACGTACTGAATTGCAATCTGCTCAGTTCCAGTTATCACAGCTTTCTCAGACTAGTAATATTGTAAATCAGCTAATGCCTGTTGCTAAACCTGCATATATTACTTGCAGTCCTTATGCTTCTGCATTTGGTATGCCAACTGGCTGCGGTTGCCAATCTAGTTGCGGATGCTGCTAATTAACTAAACAGATTCTCCGCTAATGCGTGATTTTGGAGGAGAGTATAGGCATATACTCTCCTCTTCTTTAAGGAGTGATTATATTGAGTTGCCCAAATTATAAAAGACTATGTGATAGACTTATTATTTCTAGTGGAGTGACTTTTACTGATAATACTTTAATTATCAATATTCCACAAGGCAATTATGCTAACAAAGAAAAATATTGTATTGTAGTAGCCCAAAATCTTCCTGAAACTACTACAATAACTGCTCCAGTGGCCATTACTATTGGAACAGACACCGCTACAACTTATCCTCTAATGAATTCTGATTGCACTAATGTTACAGCTTGTGCAATAAACAGAAGAACTAGATATTCTGTTTGTGTTCATACCGATATTGCCAGCGGGGTGTTTAAGCTAATAGGAAGAATTCCTTGTTCTCAATGCTCAAATTATTTAGCTTCTCTTCCAGCTCCGGCGGCTGCTCCAACTCCCGCAGTAGCTATGGTAGAAATGCCAGCAAACAATTCTATACAGAAAGGAGCTGATAAATAATGCACAAACTGTTAGAAAATGCAAAGAAAGAATTAAAACAGATTGAAGAAACAGGTTTAAATGCTGGAAATTTAGACAATGCCTATAAATTAGTTGATATTGCAAAAAATATCAGCAAACTACAAATGATGGAGGAAGGTGAAGGTAAAATGAGAGGCGGATATATGGACGACTATCGTGACGGAAGAGGTGGGTACCGAGATGGCGGTTATCGTGATGGTGGCTATGGTAACTATGATGATGATAGTTATGGCAGAAGAGGAGTGCCTGGTTCGGGACGTGGTCGCGGTGGAAGATATCGTGGAGACGACAGATGGAACGAACACCTAGACCGTATCATGGATGGTGCAGATATGTACCAGTATGGTAGAAGTCGTTATCGTGACGGCGGGGACAGCGAAAGAATGTATGATGGACTTGAAAAATTGATGTATGCTATCTGTATGTTCATCGAATCCACTATGGATTTCGCAGAATCTCCAGAAGAAAAAGAGATTATCAGAAAACACATCCAGAAACTTAAAAATATTTAAGTGTAATGTTTAAATATTATAACGCCAATCCGAGAGGTCGAAGAGTTAATGATTGCACTGTGAGAGCAATTTCTCTCGCAACAGGGCGTTCCTGGGACGAAACTTTTGAAGAATTGAGTAAATTTGCTCAAGCACAAGCGATAATGCCCGACGACGTTATATATATAGACGAGTATTTAGAAAGAAATTTTGAAAAAATATGCGGATGTAAAGATAAGCTAAAAGTTTCTGTTGGTGAATTCGTGCGGTCGCACCCAAGAGGAGTTTATTTAATTACCATGAATGGACATATAACTTGTAGTATTGACGGAATAATATATGATACTTTTAATCCGAAAGACAGATTAGTTTGGGGTGCCTACCGCGTAATATAAAGGAAAAGAGAGTCAAAAGACTCTCTTTTTCTTTTACCATTCTATCATAGTATTATTATGAAAATTTTGTTCAGCTTCATATTTTCCAATGCAAATTGCGTCAGCTTCATCTTGACTAACGCTAGCATCATACCATTCTTTTATAAGAAGTTGAGCACTTCTTTTTTTATCTGTTCTTGTTCTTCCTTTTACTCCACAATAGGCTCTCCAAGTTGCTGCGTGGACAATATCATTTTTTATATTGTTAATATAAAAGAAATTTAAAAGAACTCCTTGAAGATGAGCAAGAGCCTTATAAGTAGTTACTCCTTCAACATTATTTCCATCTTTCGCTCCAAATTGTTGAAGTTGTATATCTTCAATAACTACTCTATCTGGTTGCCACATATCGACCATACTAGCTACCCACTGCCGGACAGTTTCTATCTTTTCTATTAAAGTAGCTTGATTTGATTGAAAAGTTCCGCATTGAACTAATTCTTTATCATCAAAAACAGCCCATCCACTAACATTAGTGGCTTGGTCAAGGGCTAATATTCTTGTTGCTCCAGATTTTCTAGGAACAACTTTCATTTCAGAAGATTTTAGAGGATTTTTACTACAAACTGGACACTCATGGTAAACTCTCCATTTTCGATATGTTAAGTATACCTTATGATTTTCTGGACAAATCATTTCTAATTCAGTATCCAAATTGTGATATTGTTCTGATAATAACTTCCAGCCTCTATCCTCCAACTCCTTTCTAATATCTTCTATCTTGAATTTCATTCATAAGTCTCCACAGTAAATAAATTATTTAATTTATCTGGACGAATAATGATATTTGCTTCCATTAGATTCTCAAAACCAAATTCATAAGAAATATCTTCTATTTTTATTTTTCCAGTTTTAATAGTTATTTCTTCTTTTTCATTTGTCAGAAAAGTTAATACTAATCTTAAATCACCATCTTCATCTAAATAAGCATTAGCGTCAAATAAAGGATTGGAATGAATGTCAATTCCCGGTATGGCCAAATCCTCCACCTCTATTCTCTCCAATTCCGGCGACAGAATCAACCTGTTTAAAGCGAATCATGGGAGCTGGCTCGATGACAAACTGAGCGATTCTATCTCCAATATGAATTTCATATGAGGCATTAGAAGTATTATGAAGAATGATACCCACTTCATTACGATATCCAGTATCAATAGTCCCTGGCGCATTTGCTATTCTGATACCGGTTTTAGCACTCATACCACTTCTAGGACGAACGCTAATCATCCAGCCTGCTGGAATAGCAACTTTTAAACCAGTGGGAATAATTTTTGTTTCTCCGGCGGCGATAACAGTATCTTCTACGGCATAAACATCACAGCCAGCATCATCTGGATTCGCATAAGTTGGCTCTTTGGCATTCTCATGACAGAACTCAATAGCAACAGCTACTGAATCTCTATATCCAATAGAGTTGATAATATTTTCAATAGCTTCAGTGATAGTCATTAAGAAATCAAGTTTTTCTTCGCAAACTCCCTCTTCTTTAAATTCATCGTATAGCTCCTTAAAGCTATTAAGAGCTTCCTCTTTTTCGGCTTTTGAAGCTCCTTGTTGGAAAGCGTCTTTTTCAAATTCTCCACTCTTAACGCTTTTAATAAACTCCTCTTTCATTTGAGGATAAACCATTTTAAACATTTCATCAGGCATCTCGAAAATATAAGATAGACCTGCCGCGGCTTGCTCAACTTCTTTTTCTGTTAGTTTATTTCCTCTCATGTCAAAAATATCAGCCATTCTCTTTACCTCTCTATTAAATATTATCCCAAACGGTTCCATAAATTTTTACAACTTTAACAATCCAGGCTTCATCAATAACTTCGCCTTTTGCTTTCTTTTCTTTATAGGTATATCCACAAGAACCTACACTATATCCTTTTTCTGCGGCTTCACTACGAAATTTCTCCATAGCTTCTTTTGCTTCGATTTCACTATCTACACGATATTCCTCAGTTTTCTTTAGAAGTCTCATTTTATTTCTCCTTAGTTAGTAATTTTAGTATCTAGGTAAGATATTCCGCCACTCCCGTTAGTCGTGGTAATACCCGGATATGAATAAAAGCAACCTTTTCTACCTTCATTATATCCTTCTTCATAAGTTTCATCTAAAAGTTTCTCAAGCTCTTCTTTTGTGAATTGAAAAACATATTTGCCCTCCTGAAAAATAGGTATAAATAATTTATGCTTCATTCTCATTTCCTCCAATATTATAGCAAATAAGTTCTTTCCCATAAGGAAGCTCTTCAATCATACGACAAAAATCATGCCATTCATCTAATTTATGGCCGCGCCGCCATTGGTAAATATTTCTAAGAGTTTCATAATTTGCAGTCCAGGTTCTTTTTTGATTATAACTACTTGGAAGAAGCTGAATCATTTGCCACCAATATTGCTTATCTCCAGTTTGTAAAAAGAGTTTCCTAGCAGTATTAAGATTTTCTATTGTACTATTCAAATTATCCAGAAAATGAGCAACATTTTTATCTTCTTCTCTATATCCATTATAATTCTTTAAATGCTCAATAGAAAAATCATCTAAAGAAAATTCTTTACTATGGATTTTGTGCATTGTACTACAAGAATTAGCAGTTGTTCCTACTTTATAAGTATCCATTTCTTTCCCAAGAAATCCATTATTTCTAATGGCTCAGACTATCTTTTACTTAACATATTGTTAAGAACACCATTTCGGTTTTCAGACACTTCGTTTCCTAAAATGTCACCACGTATCAATAGTGGCCCTACTTCCAGTCTAACCCGGAATAGTCGTTACAGGTTCTAATTTATATCAAATCTTTTAAAGAATACTCTTGATTAAATTTAATCTCAATCAATTTTATGTTATGAGTTTTACAATAGTCTCTCTTTAGTTGGTCGTAATATTGATTTAACTCAAAATTTTCTCCCCATTTGCCGTCAATTTGTTTAAAGTGTTGTTCTCCTTGGTATTCTATCAAATGAGATAAAATTCCATTATTAAATATCGCAAAGTCAAATCTTAAAGCCCTTTCTTTTCCTTTTAAGTCTGGAAAAGTATATTGAGTGGCAAATTCTATATTATTATCTAAAAGTAATTTTGTAATGCTCTGTTCATTTCTTGAGTGAACACAACCGCAAGATTGAACATATCCTTGTCTAATAGATGAGCCTCTTGTTGTAAATATATTTCCGCAATGTTTACAATAACAAGACCATAAAGCTATTTGTTGGCTATCTGAACCGTTTCTTTCAATAACTTTTATATTATCATCTTCATAATTAGTCATATCATATACATTTTTGCTTTTAGATAATAAACATCCGCAAGATTTAGTATGTCCAGTTTTTAAATTTCTCGTATCGACATCAACTTCATTTCCACAATCGCATAAACAGTGCCATTTTCCACCCTTTATATAGTATTGTGGAGTTAACATATTAAATTTAATTCCGGTTAAATCTTGTTTTGGAGAAGATTTTCTTTGTTGTTTTTCCATAAATATCACTCCTTCTACTGATAAGTAGAAAATCGAGTCATATTCTTTAAGTTTTTGATACAAATAAGTTTCCCACGGGATTACCATATCTTTCGACTTAGGCTTCCCCGTTAGCTACGGCGCGGGCGCCGTAACCCCGCTGATAAGCGGTAAAGTGTTTCCTGGCAGAAAGTCTACCAGTATAACGGGGCATCAATATCCATACTAACAAAAATTTGTCTCATAAATTTTGAATGAACTGGGCCGCCGTTAATTAACTTTTGGGCGAGAGACAAATCGTTTGGACCAATATGAGGAACTATTCCTTCTAAATGATGCGTCCCATCTTGCTCTCCTAACAGAAGATAATCAACCTCACTATCGCCTTTCTTCCAACTATTCATGGGATTACGCATACCTCTTAAAGCCCCTTCAAAATTAAAAACTTCAATATTATCAATCTTAATCATTATAATTCTCCTTTCTCTCTGTAATTATATTATATCATAAAAAAGGGATAAAGTCAAGATTAGACTTTACCCCTTCATATTTAATCCATAACTATCAGTTTCGTAAAACTTTATCCAGTAGGATTCTCGTTCAAGGAGTTTATCTTTATCTACTTTTTCCAATAGTTCAAAAGTAAAATTTTCAGCTCCTTTCTCTTTCATTAAAGTATAAAGTTGATTTTTCGCTATTGTTCCTATTTCTAGAGAACTCTTAATATGCTCAGACCATCTGTTTGCGATATCAACAGATTTTCCAATATAGGTTTTGTTATTTTCCACACAAGTTATTTTATATATTCCAGAAACTTTTTGAGTACCAAATACTCTTCCTATTAAGTCTTTATAAGGAGTTTGATAATAGGTTGACCATATTAACTTATTTAATACTTCTTTATTATGAAGTTTAGGCTCAATAAGTCGTAATTGTTCAATATCCATTTTATCATACTGACCTATTTGAAGCATATAGAAACTTCTATTTGTTTCCATTTCTTCTTGTCTTTTTTGGTCATCAATAATAGCTCTACGAGCGGCTTTAAAAAAATCTAATTCAGATTTAATTTCGTTAATTTCTTTACTATATTTTAATCTATTTTCTTGATAATTTGCATTTAATTCTGCGTCTGCCTTTAAAAGCTTCCGTTTGATTTCTTCTAGCCCATTTTCGTAGCAAATTTTTAATTCTCTTTCTTGCGCTTCTTTCATGGCAACCGTAAATTTATTAAAACTATCAGTCGCTTTTTCTGTCTCTATTTGAAGTTTCTCATATTCTTTTCTTGCATTATTTATCTTTTCATAATAGTCATTTAGAATAATAGATTCTTCTTCAAATATTTTATTGTTAATCTTTCGATTTATTTTTCTTTTTATAAAATATCCTATAATAACTCCGGTTAATAATCCCAGAGCACAAGCTAGAATAATCCACTCCATTACTCGCTCCTTAGATAAATTCAGTTGCTATTTCATCCGCAATTCCAAGCTCAATAGCTTCATCAGCAAATAGCCACCAATCATCTTTTATATGCTCATTATATTGTTCTTCGGTTATCTTTGTATATTTTAAAGTAAACTCTTTCAATCTTTGTCTTTGCTTCTTGTAGAAATCTGCTTGATTTTGGAATTTATTTGCATCACCGCTAACGCTGCCATTTCCTTCATGATAAAGGAAAGATGATGTTGGATAAGCAATTCTTTTGTGTCCGCAGATAAAGATAAAGAATCCTCCACTATAAGCGCAGCCTATATTGATAGTCCAAACAGGAGTCTTTGATAACTTAATTGAATCCATAATAGTAAAAGTAGAGGTTAAATATCCACCAGGAGAATCAATATATATTTTAATTGGTTTTCTTTCTTCAATAGGAATTTCATTCTCTTCATCATATCTATTCCAGAAACGAATTAAACTTTCTGCGACAACCCCTGATTCTTCATCAATTTCTTCAATAATAATTGTTCGATTTAAGGTATCAGCAATTTCTAAGATTTTATTAAAATCTTTTACATCTTTTGTATCAAGGAAATCTCTTACTGCTTTCTTAATCGGGCCGCAAGGTTTCTTTACTGGAGGCATATCTGGAATATTCTCTACTTCAGGTATATTGATGCTTTGGACTTTAAAATTGTTAATTTCACTAGCTTTAATTACAGTCGCTTTTTTTTTCATTTATTACTCCTCGGATTTATAGCAATACTCGCAAAACCCTTCATGATATTTATGATTACATTCATCTTGTAGTTTTCCAATTTCTCTTTGTAGTTCTAAAACCACATTATTAAGAGTAAATTTACTTGGAGATAGAATTTCCTCTATTTGCTTATTAAGAAAGTCAATCCTATCTTTTCTTTCAATATCAGTCATAATAACCATTTTCCTCCTTTGCTATAAATTTTTTGAGGAGCAATACTAATTAGCTCTCTCAAAGCAGCGTCATTTTCAGCAAGACTATCTAAAAAGATAGTCGTCTTTTTTTGTCCTTTTCCAAAAAGATATTCTCTAAAAGTAAATTTTCCAAATCCGCCATTACTCCATAATATTAAGTTTCGGTATAGCATTTTAAAGTTCTTATCTTTTGGCTCTTGCTTACATTCAAATTTAACTTTAGCTTTTTCTGTCATCACATAAATTATTCTATTTAAAGAATTTCTAAAATCAGTTTTTAGGAAATTATCTGTATAAGTTCCACTTTTGTCATTACACATTAAAATAACTGGTTTACAAGTAAATTCTGGAGATTTATCACAAATTTCTTTTAATTCTTTATTTAAAATTATCTTGTTATAAATAAAACGATTTTCAGTATGACTCCATTTTTCTCTACACCATTTTTCAATTTCAGAAAAATTATTACAATACTGAGGATGAACTATCTTTGCCTTTTGCTTTTTCCCCAAAACAATATCACTTATAGCTTCATTTGCATTTTCAATATTAAATATACCAATATCATAGATATATATAGTATTTTCAATTCTTGCTCCTTCTCCTATAAATCCTTTTGAAGAATCTAAATTGCAAGTCTTTCCATTAGAAGATAATCGAATAAAAGAGCTTTTTAATAATTTTCTTTGTAAATCTTCATATTTTTTCTTTCCTATAAGTATTCTTTTAAAGTAAGAACTATAAATAGAAATGTCTGGAATAGAATTCTCAATTTCTTCTTCTAAAGGAACATATATACCGTTGGTAAAGGCCAGGCCGCCGTATTCGCATTTGTCTTCCAAAAACAGCTCTGAAAGATATTCTCCATCATTTATATCTTTTCTAAGAACAACTTTATTATATCTTTCTATCTTATTAGGGTCTAGGATAAAAGAAACATAATTCTTATTTTTTTTATAATAAGTCGAAAGTTTCATTATCTCTAAATTCGGAAGAAAGGTACTCGGAGAAGAAAGAGCATCTTGGTCTAATAATCCTATGTCCATTATTCTTCCTCCGCTCTATGAGTGACTAATATCAAGTCACTTCCATCTACCTCTTTTATTAAGTCTATTGGTTCTTTGTAGATACTGTTTTTATAAATTTTTGGAATAAAGTTATCTCCTCTTCTTATTCCAGTAATCATAAGCTTATTACCTCTTGAGAACCATGACCTTTCAATAATCTTCTTGCGGCCGTCTGCAAGTTTTTGGCTTATTTGTTTATCGTACTTCGCAAATTGAGCTTGATAAATTTTAACATTAACGACTCCATAATTTGTTAAAAGAGTAATAGAATTTTTTGTCTTATTCTTATCAAGAACAGTTCCTGCTATTCTATGAAGTTTAAATAAAGGAACATCTCTGCCATTCATTACTATAACTCTATCAACATCAGGTTCTTCCGATAGCTCTGTAAAATCGCAAATATTATATGCACTTTCGTCAATATCAGCTAATTCATGCTCATGGTAATAGAAACTAATACTATCCATTTCCCATTTACTAATACTACCGCTACAATATTTAGTCCAATTCTCGTCAAAAAGTTCTGAATTTAATTTATTTAATAGCTCATTTACATTTGCCTTAATATAATCTCTAACTGGGTCCATTTGCTTTTTATAAATTTTATCCCAGTCTTTTTGAGATATTAAACAAGTGTCTTCCTCATACCATAGTAAATCTAAATCATAATTATCTTCATAGAACCTATATGCAATTTCATCAAGATAATAATTATCTCCTGTTTTACATTTTTTAAGATATTTATTAAAGTTGAATACTTTAACTTCAAAACTAAGTTCTTCTGGAATTAACTTATGCTCAATCAACATTTTCATATTTTGAAGTGTTAATCTTTGCTTCTTTTCAGTAATAGAATCAATATACTGATTCATAACTTCTTCTCTTGAATTGCCAAACTTATCAAAAGCTCCAGACTTAATCAAACTAACCATTTGAGGTTTATTTACCTTTACTTTTGATAAAAAATCACTAATTGAACTATAAGGTCTTTTACTAATTATCTCATTAACCAGCTCATTTCCTATCCTGTTAATTCCTTTTATTCCATAAATAATTGTATCAGTATCAACATCTGGAATAAAAGTAAATGATGATTTATTTATATCTGGCGGCGAAACTGAAATACCAGCGTGTTGCATTGTTCCTATTGCTGTTGAGATTTTCCCATAGTTAGTATTTCTTTGCTTCTTTTTCTTTTTATCTTTCTCAGGAGTATCTTCGTCCTCTTCTTCATCTTCTTCGTCATCGTCTTCACTAATATCATTCTCTGGTATTGTAGAGAGTTCGGAAAGACAATTTTTAGATATTCGTTCGCTTTCTTCTCCATCCTCGTCATCTTCTGCATCTTCGTTACCACCACTATTTGTAATCAAACAAGCACAATTCCAATAAATACTTGGGTATTCTGTCGCAAGAATAAGAGTTTGAATACCAACAAAACTATAAGCTAATGAATGAGGTAATGCGAATGAATATCCCATCTGCGGCCCCATTGTAGTTTCCCAAACATATTCTCCAAAATTATGATTTGGACAATTATTTAAGAATTGTTCTTTAAGTTCAGGAATTTGGTCCATCTTCTTTTTTGCAACAACTTTTCTTGCATTATTAGCTTCTTTCAAAGTAAAATGAGCAATATCTTTATCCATACACACAAGCATCAAATCCTCTTGAAGCGCAGGGACTCCCTTACGAGGAAGATAATATCTTTCAAGAACTTTAATTTCATTCTCGGATAATCCTCTATTTTTAACTTCGCTATACCATTCATTTATATTATTTTTCAAACGAACATATCGGTCAAGAGGCCTTTCTTTATCTTTCTCTCCCATAAGTCTCATAAGAGCATTTGCCATAGTCATTTCAATAGGATTCTCTGCTTTAATAAGTTTTGCCGCCTGGAGTCCAACATCACTATTAAACTGGAATACATCAAGAACTGTTCCCGCCGCGAGAGCTTCCCAAATTCTTTTATCTCCAAGATTGATAACTTCAGGATGGAGATACTTCTCATAAATCTCTCTTAAAGAATTACATTCTTTAAAATAACCATCCTGTTTTAGAAGATTTAAAGCATTTGTAATTTTATCACAAATTTCAGTTACTAAGAAGTCGAATTTAGTGTCTCCTAATGCTTCACTTTCATGCAATGCAAATTGAGTTGTTAAATCTCCATTTGGACTTCTCATTAAAGCATTGGTATCAAAAGGAGAATTATTATAAAGAATAACACCGCTGGCATGTTGGCTTCTTTTATTGACAAGTCCTTCAATAGAAAGCATAATATCTAAAAGACCGTCATATTTATTAACTTCTTCTAAGAAAGCCCTAATTGGTTTCCTTTCTTTTTCTTCATTCCCGTTAATAACATCCTCAAGAGGCCATAAGAATCCTCTTTCTTGAGGAATAAGTCCAGTCATATACTGAGCTATATCAACATCAATTCCATTTGGATATTCAAATTCTCCGTTTTCAAGAGTCTTTCCTCTATACCCACGACAAGAAGTAAGAATAGCACTTCTAGTTCCTTCTGTTCCAAAAGTACAGACTTGAACAAGATTGAGTTCGCCTCTTTCTTCTCTAATTCTTTTAAAGATTAACTTTCTTTTACTTGGACTCAAATCAGTATCAATATCAGGAAGTTCAACACGCTCTTTATTTAAGAAACGCCATTCCATAAGTTCCCACTTAATTGGGTCTAACTGAGTGATACCTAAAAGATAGTTAGATAGAAAACATACTGATGAACCTCGACCGGGACCACTAAGACTACCGCACTCCCAAAACAAATCAATGTAATGTTGAAAAGTATTGAAATAAGCAAATAAACAGTTTCCTAATTTTTCACTAATCGTTTTAATAATATCTGCTTCTATCTCTATACGACTAATATATTCATCTTTATTAAAAAGACCTTTATTTATTAACCCCTCAAGACATTGATTTATCCAATATCTCTCTTGAATATTATCAGATAGTAATAAATACTTAATTGTTTTCCAATTTGAATCGAGTTCATCTTTATAACTATTATTAGCCCCAAAATAAGAAAGAGTTTTCGGATAATCTTTTACCTCTACCATAGGAATAATAGGATTATGAAAAATATCATATTTTTCTACTTTATCAAATATCTCCATAGTATGGCCGCAAAGTTCTTCAAATTCTTCCTCATTATAATACGGATAAAGATTATCAAAAGCTTCTTGATTATCCATTAAGTGTGCGGCTCCATAGAAGCCATCAACTTCTCTTTCTCCATCCTTAGAATTAAGATAAGCCTTATGCATTGGTCTATCTTTCGCTGTTAAATAGTGCGCGTCAGTTGCAAAAATCATTTTAATTCCAAGAGCTTTTGCAATATCTTTAACTCTATTATTAAAAATAATTTGTTCTTTTGAATCTGCATTTGGAGCAATTTCAATATAAAAATCTTTTTCAAAAAGGTCAGTACAATACTTCAAGAAATTAACAATTTCTCCCTTAATAGAGTTAATTTCATTTTCGTCTTTATTTCTTGCACTTTCAGCTTTTGTTAAAGCTAAAACTAAATTAGGTAGCTCGCCGCCGAGACAAGCAGTAGTTGCTACTATATGACCTTTATTTTTTTCTATAATCTCTTTCAATTCAGATTTAAGAGTTGGAACTCTCTCCATACCTCTATCATAATAAGAATTATACCATGCTTTAGAAGACAACTCTCTTAATTGTCTATGACCCTCAGTATCTTTTGCAATTAAGATAAAGTGAAAATATTTTTGAGATTTTCTTCTATCATCAGTAAGATAAATCTCGTTACCAAGTCCAATTTTAAAGTCCTCAGGAATTTTTCCTTTTTCTTTTAAAGACTTTTCTAACTGCAAAAATTCAACATGACCGCACAAAGCTTCGTGGTCAGTTAAACAAATTCCACTTAATCCTAACTTATATGCGGTCAATATCATATCTTTTGGTCTATTTATTGAGTCCAATAGGCGGATATTGCTATAATGAGAGTGTGAGTGAGTCTCAAATCTCCTGCACATCTTAATATCTATCACTAACCCATCTCCTTTATTTTCCTTATACATATATTATATCATACTTTTGCAGAAAAATCAAATTTTATTCAGGGAGAATTTTCTTTATATTAGCTCCTCTGCCTATAGAATTTAAGATTTTTGCCATACAGTTTGGACACAAATCTTTATAATAATCATCATCTTCCATATCACCAGCAGCATCGCATTTTCTTCCCTTTAAAATATAAATTCTTCTTATATCCGATTTTTCTTTACCACAATAATCGCAATATACCTTTTGCACAATCATTTTATTCTCCTAAAAGTCAAAGACAGGATTTCTTAAATTATAATCTTCTATAAAAATTTGTGGTTTAGTAGTTCCTTGCCATTCATTAAGGTTTGCTCTCCCAATAATAGTGAGTTCAATTTCTTTCATATCGTCTAATTCTTCTTTAAAAGAGTCCGCAGAAAACTTAAGATAATCAATTCCAGCATATGTGAATTTCACTGTTGCAGGTGATTTAGTATCATAAACAATAATATCGCTTCTTTTTAGTCGTATATTTTCAACAACTATTAGAGGCTCTTCATTGTCTTTTCCCCAAATATCAGGAAATTGAGTTAAATCTAAAATAGCTTCTGATATCTCGTCTCCTTGGTCTGCTTTAAAGATAAAATCAGCTTCATAAACACCTTCATTAAAATTAACATCAGCTAATTCTTTGTTAGCATAATTGATAAAAGGTTCTAGTTTTTTTCTTTCGATAGAAATACCGTGCGCCGCAGCGTGTCCTTCTGCATATTCAAAGTATCCGCTATCAATAAAAAATTGTCTTAAATCCTTTAAGGCACTTTTTGTATCTCCACGAGCACTACCTCTTAAAAATCCTTCATCATTTTCTCTCGCAACAATAACTGGTTTTTTATATTTAGCCATTAGTTGCATTGCAACAAGACCAGTAAGAGTAGAATCAATATCTTCGTTATCTACTTCAACAAAAATAATCTTATTTTCATCAAGACCATTTTTGATAATTTTCATTTCTAATTGCTCAATAGCTTTATCTTTGGCTCTATTCTGCCGTCCTCTTGCATTTACACAGTTACGAGCATTTTGTTCTCCTAGCGACTCAAATTGACCTTCAACTACTTTATTTCTGCTAATTTTTGGAACCATTCTTTTTCCGTCGATGAGAGAAAGAAATAAAGTTTCTTTTTCAGATTCTCTTCCCACTCGAATAACTGCGTTAATCAAAGGGGCAATATAAAAAGAGACTGTGATTGGAGTAATATGATTTTTATCTTTAATTGAAAAAGATTGCTTATTTATGATTTCTTCAATACAGTTGTTCTTAATATTGCTTAATCCCTTTGATACAATATATCTATTTTCAATCGTAGTCATAGTCATCATGTCACCAACTATACCTACGGCGGCCAAATCCATATAATTATCTGCTTTTTGAATACCTAATTTATCATCAAGAACTTCGAGAAATTTGTATACTATTCCAGCGCCAGATAATCCTTTGTTTGGATATTTTTCTGATAATTGATTATTTACTACAATAGCATCTTCGCTATATTTATCTACCTCATGGTGGTCAAGAACGATAGTAGGAATTCCCATATTCGCTAATCTTTTATGATATTCATAATCATTACTACCAGCATCTGGGACAATCATAAGGTCTATTTTTGCTCCTGAATTTTCAATACCATCAATCATATCTTCAAGCCCATGCTGTTTTCCTGAATGAATATGATAAGAAAGTTTTGCTTCTGGATACTGTTCTTTAATGTAATTCCAAAGCATTGCAGATGAAGTATATCCATCTTGGTCACAGTCTACAATAAAATGAATTTCGCTAGTTTTATCTTCTAATTTTTCTAGTAGTAGGTCAGCCGCTTCGGAGATATTATCTAAATCATATGGATTGCATAAATCTTCTGGCTTTGGATTTAGATATTCTAAATAATTATCTATTCCTCTTAATCTCAAAAGAGATTCTAAGAAATTCTCTTTTATTATGTGGTTACAATTATATTTCATTAGTTCAACATACTCCTAAAATGAATTCTTTGGTCATATAATTGAAGAAAGATATTTTTTCCTCTATCTATTGGAGAATCTTTTAATTTTAATAAATTTTCTTTATCAAACAAAAATGAAAAATTGCAATAATTTTGATACTTTCTACAAATACTTTCTAATTTATTAAAATATTCTCTTCCCTTTTCATCATTATATCTTTCAAATTCTTTATCAAAGGCTATTATAATCTCATCTAATTCAAAATTTTTTAGAAGAATATTTAATTGATTTTTATTAAAGGCACTTCCACAAACAGCACAGCTAATATTATCTTCAAACATTCTATCATACTTTAAACAAGATTTTTCGCCCTCAAAAAGAATTATCTTTTTCTTCTTTTTTATTCCCTCTTTACTAACATTAAGCCCATAAAGATTTTGTGATAAAGGAAAAGAATACCATTTTCCTTCTACCTCAACAGGCATATATTTACCAAATTCTTCTATCTCTCTTTTATTAAGACTTCTTCCTCTTATTCCAATTAACTGTCCACTAATATTATAATGAGGAATAATAATTTTATTTCTGGATATTGAATATAAAATATTATATTTATCCATACTTTCTCTTGATATGCCTTCTGCTATCCATTCTACCGGATAATGTTTATCAAAAACTCCTAATACCTTATCATCGAATATTTCTAATTCTCTTTGTCTATTTTTCTTTCTATATTTATCAGATGTACTTTTATATCTCTTTTCCCCAAATTGGTATAAAGAAGAATCAATACCGGTTTTTTCAAGAACAAGACTTACTATTTCGGAAAATCTGATTTCTCTATTTTGAAGAGCATAGACTTTTTCAATAAGAGTATAAATATTAAAAGATTCTCCACAATCGGTATAGCAAGTAAATAACCCAGTATTTTTATAGTAATATAGTTTCATACTCGCATCTTCTGAATTTTCATTATGACAGATAGTAGGAAAAATAATATAATTTTCCTTATCATCGTATCTGTCTGCTCCGAGACTAGTAACAAGAGTGATAATATTTTCAGTAGTTAAACTTTTTTGTAGCTCGTATAAGTCTAACCTTTCCAAATCTTATCTCTCCTTTCTTAAAATAATAAACCTGCAAATACTGGCCTTTCTGAAATAATATCTTTAAGGTCAGAATTTCCTAATTCCTCAACATTTAATTCTTTTTCCTCTAAAACTTCTTCTAATGTTTCTGTGACTTCTCCAGTATTAAGAAGTTGTATAATAGAGTCATATTCACCAATTCTATCTTCATCAAATAAAATTCTGATTGTTTGAAATCCATCTATTTCTTTAAAGTTTGCGTCTGTTATGAATAAGTCTTGTTTTCTACAAGTTCCTAAATCCATATAACTCCAAATACGGACATCGTTATATCGTCCTCTTCTTACTTTATAAATATCAGTTACTTGATTAGGTTTAATACCTCTTTTTTTAATAAGAATATCTAAAGTTGTAAGTTCGTCCTGTGTTACTTTCATTGTAATACATCCGACATCAACTTTATCTGCTATGCTTTTTGCTCCTCGCAAACAAGTCTGATTTTTTATTCCCTTTTTATCATCCAATTCTCCATTGACCTGAGTAGCTGACATAATAAATACATCTAGTTCGGCCGCAAGGTCTTTGAGTGTGGTTGATAGCATCATCAAAACTACATCTTCTCTAATTTTTAAATCTCTAAATTCACTTAGAAGTCCTGGACTAGAGAAAATATAATCATAAAAAACATTTTCAATTCCTTCAATTAAACAGAATTTTCTAATGTGTGTTTTTACCTCATTTATACTTGGGTCTGGAATTTGAGAAATAATAAAATTATCTTCATAAATATCCATTAACTTCATTGCTTTTTCTAAAAGTTCTTCTTCTTTTTCATTAAAATTACCATAAAGAATTTTCTCTTCATTTATTCCAGTAAGATAGGCCAAAATCATAGTTTGAATTTCATCTGGCTTCTGCTCCGTCCCAATGTAAAGAATTTTCTCACAACTTCCAGTATTCTCCCAAAGTTCTGTTCTTGAATTATACCTAATAGGATAAGCTATATAACAAGCATCTCCTACCATACTTCTTGTTTTACCTGTACCAGTGCCACCGGAGCGAATATAAAATTTTCCTCGTCTTGCTCCTCTAACGACAGTATTAAATATTTCCCCTTGGCAATTTACTCCAATTTCAGGAGTTGTCTTGAGTTTCTTAATTAAGTCTCTAACTCCATCATTTGCTTTTAAAGTTTGTGTATTTGATTTCTTTGCGTATTTTGACTCTGTTTTTGCAACATCTGCTTTAACGCTACTAAAAATATCTTGAACAGACATTTTCTCGAACTCATTTAGTTTACTTTCTCTATCTTCATCAAGCATATTTTCTGGATAAATCTTATTAGTATTAAAACCCATAAGTTTTAAATCCCTGATAGCATTATGCTTTTTTAACTTATTATAGTAGTAGTTAAAATTCTCAAGAGTTGCTAAGTCTTCTGCGTCATTTAAGTATTCAATACCATTATTTTCTGTAAATACTCCATATACAGTTTCATGACCAACTAAATAATTATCAATATCAACTACGCTGATTCTTTCTGCACCATTCTGATATAAATTATTTATTGCGGCAAAAATATATTTTTCAAAGTTAGTGGAGAAATCTTGTGGAGTTAATGAATACTTATCTACCTCTGCTAAAAGCATAGGATTTTTCATAAGAGAGCCAAATATTTGAAGAATCGTATTCTTATCTAAATTCACTCATGCGACCTCCAATACCTATAATTCTTCTAAATTATAAAGTGGTTTCTCCTTTTTCTCCATTTGCTTTTTCACCTTTATAACCACTGGCTCTTTTTCTAGCTGTTTAATAACTGTCTCCGCCACTTTTTCTTGTTTATAACTTAATTTTTGATAATAGTCCTGTGCTTCATCATATACAAAAGGAACAATTCCTATACCCTCATTTGCTTTCTTTTTAGAACCTTTCTTTACATCATAGAAATAGGTGAGAGCATTTAAAATTCCTTTATAAGTATAGTAAGGATATTTTTCTCTAAAGTTTTTCAGTTGAGAAATTATGACGGGGCCGGGTTTATTTTCGCTTTTAAACCCGAATAAATGAGCGACATATTTAAAGATTTGCTTTCTGTCTTGATATTCTTGACAGCACTTTTCATGGAAGTTCTTTTCATCAAATCTTACTGCTATGTCTTTATCAACCATTTGCTGACAATACTGGCATTTAACCAATCTACCCATTTTCTCACCCCTTTCTTTAATTATATCATAATTTCTAATTATTGTCAAATTGAATCATCTAAGTACGCAGATGCTTGTGCAGTTAAACTTCTTTCAATAGTAACTAATTTTACTGTTCCAAAAATTTTACAGAAGATTGGACTATCTTTTAATTTTTGCAATAATTTTAATCCATTCTTATTTCTAAAAACATGGCTATCAGCTTGTTTGATGTCTCCATCAAAGAATATTCTTGTACCATCGCCGCAACGAGCAATTAGTAATTTAACATGGTCTTCTGTTAAGTTTTGTGCCTCATTTACAATAATAATACTATTTGTAAAGTTTCTTCCTCTCATAGTTGATACGGGGGCAACTTCTATTTTTTCTTCTTTTACCATTTCTTCAACAATTATTGGGCCAACAATATCCATAAGAGTTCCCATATGGATAGCTTCTTTCTCAAATAAATCCCCAGGGAGGGCGCCAATCTCTCTTGTATTTTCATTAAATGAATTGTTGGGCACATAGATAATCTTATTTATATTACCCTTTTCCAATTCTTGAAGAGCGTAATTTATAAGAAGATAACTTTTACCAACTCCAAAAGTTCCTGCGGCCAAAACAATACTAATATCTTTATCTTTTAGTAGTCTAATTAAACATTCTTGTTCTGCATTTCTTGGCTTTATAGTATTAACAAACTTATTTTTAATAAATTGATTATCTACTATTTCTAATTTTCCATTTTTACAGATAAAAGACATTATTGTTTGCTTATGTTTTTGGCCATATGAATCAGTAACTTCTTTATTTTTGTCTTGAACAATAAGAAATTGATTTTCCGCCATAGGTTCTGGCGGAGTTTTTGTATTTAGTAACTTTTCTAAGTCTTCATTATAACCAGCTTCATCAAAATCTAAAGCTAAATAAATAACACCAGTATAATTATTTTTAACCTTAGAATATCCAGAGCATTTTACTTTTTTAAATCTACATTTGATTTGAAGATTAAGGTCATTACTAATCAATTCCCATTTATACTTTTTACAAAGCCAAACAAGCTCATCATCAACGCTAAGTTTATCATTCCTTTCTTCGCAATAAGTTATTTTACTGTCATTAGAAAGAATCGCGTAGCTGGCCCGCCGCGCTTGATATGCAACTTCTGGATTTATGTTTTTCTTTAAGCCGTCAATTTCTTCAATTACCCTAATAGTAATAACAGCATCTTCTATTTCTTCTAAGATATTGGGATTATGAAGTAGAATATTTGTGTCTATTACTTTCATTTATACGCTCCTTCAATAAAAGAAGAAGGGCTTTAACTTATAAAGCCCTTCCTCAAAATTACATATCTCTCATTTCATTAACGACGAGTTCAAGTAAATCTTTCTGAGGTGCGGTTGCTTCTGATAATTTCATTCTCTTACCAAAAGTTCTCTCTACTACATCTAAGATTTTAATAGCATTACCCTCATTTCCGTCAGTTAATTTTACCCAAAGTTCTTTAGCTTCATTCATAACTTCTTCAAATGAACGACCTTCCTCTTCAGGCTTATAGAAAGAGTTATATTCATCTGTGCTTGTTGTACCATCTGCACTTGCCTGTTTATCAATCGCATCATAAATAGCATTAGCAAGATTTTCATAACTGAACTCTACTCTAGGTTCAATATATTTAAATCTGGAACCTGCTAAAAATCTATCGTCTCCACGGAAGAATAGAAAAGTTTTAGATTCACCAGTTTCGTAATTTTTAATATTGCGAATATATCCTATGATGTCTACCATTTTATTTATGGTATCATATGGACGGGTAGGTAGGGCTGGAACAATTCGAGTATAATCTTCGCCTTTCTCATTCTTAAATTGCTTTTCTGCGCTGTGAGAAACAAAACAGATACCATAGCCGAGCTGGGCCATTTCTCTAAAAGAATCAGAGAATTCCTTTTTACAAAGAGCATATCCTTTTCCGTAAGGAATATCTCCAATATTGTCTACTCCTGCTTGGATACAGATATATTTCTCACACATCTCATACGCAATATCGGCGGTGTCAATTCCAATAAAGTCATACTTTTCTTGTGCGGCGGGAGCTTTTAATTGCTTTAAAATTCCCTTAAAATCTGACCATTTTGTGATAGGAGCAACCATAATATTATTTAATGCGTTGGTACCAGGTTCAAAGGCTAAAATGAGTGATTTAGGAAGTTTACTAAGGAGAGTCGTTTTACCAGTTTTCGGCTCTCCATAAATTAACATAAACTTACCTTTAAGGTTTCTACTGATTTTTGTTGGCTGTAATTCAAGGATGTTAATCATTATTGATTACCTCCTTAAAATCCAAAATCAGTGCTTTTCTTCTCCGCGGGCGCAGCCTCTTTCTTAGAAGCATTATCTTTCTGCTCATCAAGAGTAGCTTGGCGTCTCTTTAGAGCTTCTCTAATTTCATCAGCTTCATAAGCCAAATCTCCATCAAGAGCACTTTGAGAGCCAGAAGTAATAATAAGTTCTTTTACTGAAATAGTGCGGTCTTCGATAATCGGGTCACCGAATCCAACTTCTTTTTCCTCATGAATAACACGAGAAGAGAAATTCACTTTACCAGCAACACGAACTGTGTCTCCCTCGTTCCAGTAAGTCTGAATATGATTGATAGCATCAGTAGAAGCTACGATAAAGTCAACAACATCAGCTCTCTCGCCATATTGGACAAGAATACCTTTTACAATAAGACGACCAGTTGGTTCATCATTTCTTACTTCTTCCTTAATATTGCCAATAACAATTACTGCCTCGAAATTAGCAGCCTCTTGACATTCATCTTTTTTGATTCTAGTAGAGAACGAAGCGCGAATACGAGGTCTGGAAACAAGAACCCCATTATTACCCCAAAACGCATTCTCTCCAATCTCGGCGCGGTCGATACGAATTCTACTAGCATCATCTTCGTTACCACAGGAAGCAATACTTGTATACTCTTCCTTGATTTTCATAATATTCTCATAAGCGGGATTAAGACCGCCTTTCTTGGTTTCTTTAGTAGCAAACATATTAACAGGAATTTCCATATGCTCGGTTTTTCCGTTAATATCCTGAGTTACTTTAACCTTGATTTCGCCCATTACATAAGGCTTGCCGTCTTTCTTAGATTCACCAGTCTTAATATCAACTTCACTAAGAATACCCTCAATACGCACTTTATTATCTGCTTGTCTCAACATTTAAAATACCTCACAATTTTTATAAAATATACTGGTTTCTTCTAAATAATCTTAAATTTTTAAGAGGAGAGATTCTCTGTTTAAAAATCTCTCCTCTTATATTAAAGAAGATTATCTATTAGTCTTTCTTTGCTTCGGCATCAGGGTCAAAACTCATGCCAGCGTCGGTAAGAGAAATGTACTTAACTTTAACATCCTTACCGCCTTCTTCTGTTGCGGGAATAGTAACTTCCTCACGAACGGCATAGCCTTTCTTTACAAGACCATTAACAGAACCTACAACAGTAGGACCAGTTAGGCCAAGAGAAGTAGCGATATCAGCGTTAGTCAGCTTCTCACCATAGTTTTCCTTCAAAAAATTAAATACTTTGCGTGAACCTTCAGTCATTAGATTTTCCTCCGTTTACTCTTTTATAAAATTATTTTATTACAAGGTGGTTTGCTTCCCAACCTTATATATTTATTATACAATAAAATTTAAGTAAAGTCAAATTTTATTGTTTTTGGGATTAAATTCCCAATTACGCCATAAATGCTTTTGCTAAGTTTTGCAGTTGTTTAGCTGAGTCTAAAAGTTTATGAGCATTTGAAGCAACACTATTGCTTGCACCAGTACAAGCAACTGCAAGTAATGAATAGTCAGCTTTTGATAGCTTTACATCATTTTCAATTTTATTTTTTAAGGCTGAATAGCGGTCAATAGATTTCTCAAATCCTTTTACTTTTTCAGAAGTCATTTTTGTGCTACCGTTTTCTATAATAGCTTCGGCCAAATCCTTTTGACTTTTAATATTATCTAGTATAAGGTTAATAGCAGAAATCAAAGCACTTTTATATTCTGTTAAAACTTTTTGTCTTTTTATTTCTAAAGCAAACTCATTCTCCATTCTACCTCTCCTTTATTTTCAAAACTTCGGTAATCCTTTCTCCCGCTTCAAGTTTTTTTGCTTGGGTTCCTTGAGCGCCTTTACTTGAAAGCTGAGTCTCTTTAAGAGGTATCTTAATTATAGCTTTATTAGACACGACGGCGATTTCGTCGTCTTTTTCGTCAATAACATTAAAGCTAATCATAGTATCATTGTCTTTAAGTTTCTGAATAGCAGAGCCTTTTGTAGCTCTATTGCCGATTGAGAGACTTTCGTAATCAGTTCTCTTAATCATACCACTTGAAGAAATTGAAATTATTTCTTTTGTATTTGGTGGAATAATTTTTGCATCGACTACTTCATCATCTTTAGACAACTTAATCCCTATAACCCCTGATGTAGCTCGTCCGGTTGGATTTATTGTTTCTGTATCTATTATAAGATAATTTCCGGCTTTTGTCAAAATTCCAACAGGCGCGGAATCTACCAACATAACTCTTTTTAAGCAATCACCATCTTTTATCTTAACAGCAATAACTCCTTTAGACTTCTTAATTCGATATTCCTCTAAGGAGCTTTTTTTAACCATTCCATTCTTAGTTACAAAAATCATATAGTTACGATTATTTATTTTACTAAAAGGAATAATATTTGTTATTTGTTCTCCAGTCTCAAATTCAAAAATAGTATTAACATTTACTTTTTGATTGATAGGTAAATCATTCAAATTGATAGTATATACTTTTCCTTTGTTTGAGAAGATAAGACAATTACTTGCATTTGAATCACTAATAGTATCAATAATATACTCATTAGTATCCATTTTTACTTTAGTACCTTTACCGCCACGCTTTTGAGTCATAAGCGTAGTTGATTCAAAGGTATAAAGATTACCAAAGTTAGTAAGATGAACAATAAGAGTCTTCTTTTCTACCGGCTCTTCATCATCACCATCAAATTTCAAATTCATATTTACTGTGCGGCGGCTGTCCCCATATTCTTTTTTTATTCTTAAAATTTCTTTTTCGATTTCTTTTTTGAAAAGTTCTTCGCTACTAAGAATAGCCGTAATTTCTTCTGCCTTTTTACTAATATCTGCAAGCTCATTCTCTATCTTAATCTTCTCCATATTAGCTAATCTCTGAAGTTTAAGGTCGAGAATAGCCTTTGCTTGAGCCGCCGAAAAGCCAAACTTCTGTTGAAGTCCCCTTTTTGCATTTTCGATATCCGCGGCAGTTTTAATAACTTGGATTACTTCTTCAATATTAGCAAGTGCTTTTAAATATCCTTCAAGAATATGAATTCTATCTTGAATCTTCCGCAAATCAAATAGATAGGCTTTTCTAATAACATCTTCTAAATGAGAAAGGTAACTCTCCATCATTTCTTTCCAATTAAATAAACGAGGAGTAGTTCCATTCTCAAGCATCATCATATTAACAGAATAGTGATGTTGAAGAGAGGTCTCTTTATAAAGAAGTTTACAGACTTTCTCTGGATTTGCTCCTTTTGTTAATTTAATACGAATATTGATACCTTCAAAACCAGTACCATCAAAGAAACTTTCCACTCCATAGAGCTTATTTTCATCAATAGCTGTTTGAATTTGCTTTGATACAGTAGAAGTAAATACCTGATAAGGAAGCTCTCTCACCGATAACTCATTTTTCTCACTATCATATTCGATTTTTGCTCTTAAACAAACAGCTTTCCCGTTCCCGTTTTTAAGACTTTCTTTTACTTCTTCTTCGTTAATAACAATACCGCCAGTTGCAAAATCAACTGGACAATAAATTTCTTCAAAAGAACTTTCCTTATTATAAAGGAGTTTAACGAGTGCGTCACATACTTCTCTCAAATTAAATTGAGGAATAGAACTTGAACATCCTACTCCGATACCAGTATTACCATTAACAAGGCTAAAAGGAAATCTTGTTGGTAATACAGTTGGATATTCTTGCTCCTGAGTATAATTCAGGCGCCACTTATCAATAGTTTCTTTTGCTAGAAGATTTGTCATTTCATCTGCAATTTTATTACTTCTCATTTCAATGTAACGAGCCGCAGAGAAATCGTCTCCTGCAAACAAAGACCCGTTATTACCTTTTACTTCGATAATAGGATAACGAAGTGAAAAGGGTTGAGATAGACGAACAGCAGTACCATAAACACTAGCATCTCCATGAGGGCTAAATTCCATACCAGCATTTACAGTAGCAACAGCTTTTCTTCTATCTTTATTATAAACTAATTTATGCTTCATTTGTGCAAAGATAATAAATCTCGCACCTTGCTTTAATCCATCCCTTGAATCTGGAATTGCGCGAGTTTGGAGAACATATCCAGCATAGGGGAGATAAAAGTCTGGAAGCGCTTTTGATACATCAAGTTTCAATTCCATTCAAACGCTCCTTTTCAATTCTATAATTATATTATATCATATTATTCAGAAAAAGTCAAGGCAGTTATTCTTCAACTGCCTCGAAATCAATATTTTCAAAAATATACTCTCTTCTTCCTTTAACATTTTCACCTAAAAGAAGATTAAAATAATATGATGCGGCCGCAGCGTCTTCCATTGTAAATTGAACATAACTATCTTCATTAGTAAACAAAGTAGATTTCATTTCTTGCGCGCTCAGTTCACCGAGACCTTTATTTCTACTTACTTTACCTTTTGGAAGGTTTGCAAGTTCTTCTTCTGAATAGGCGTAATAAGTCTTTCCGCCAGAAACAACAGAGAATAAAGGCGTTCTAGCCCAATAAACTTTCCCCTGTCTAATCAATTCTGGATAGTACTTATAGAAGAAAGTAAGAACAAGACAAACAATGGAATATCCGTCCATATCCATATCCGCAGCAATACACACTCTTCCATAACGCAGTTTCTTCATATTGAATTTATCGCCAATTCCACATCCAAGAGCAATTTGAAGTTCTTTTACTTCTTGGTTATTAAAAATATCTTCTTCTGTATTCTTCAAAACATTGATAATCTTACCCCTTAATGGAAAACAAGCGGTATATACCCCATCTCTTGCATTTACAATAGAACCAAGAGCAGATTTACCCTCCACTATTAAAAGTTGAGATTCTTCATTATGCTTCTCGCAGTCAACAAGTTTACCAGCAAGAACTGATTTTTTCTTTAATTCTTTTTCAACTGATTTCTGCGACTCCATAACAGCAGTTCTTGCTCTGGCCGCAGCCGCTTCAGCTTTCTCTTCTTTTGAGAGGAAATCTTTAATTTGCTTCATATCATTAGGATACTGATTTTCAAATTGTTTGATAGCTTCTGAGAAAGCTCGGTCTGCTAAAGAGCGGAGTTCTGGGTTATTGATTTTTGTTTTTGTCTGATTTGCAAAAGAGGGATTAGGAATTTTGCAAGAAACAGCGTAAACTAATCCTGTCCTTGCCATTTCTCCACTAAAATTCTTATTGAAAATCTTATTGATATTGCGAGTAATAGAAGTTCTAATACCAGTTAAACTGGTGCCGCCCTCACTATGCATAAGACCATTTGTAAAGCAATAGAAATTTTCGTGTTCTTTTGTCCATTGAAGTGCAATTTCTATTTGCATATTTCCGTCTTTCAATTCATAATAAATAGGATTATTATGAACAGGACTTTTAACCTTATCAGAAATAAGGTCAAGGATGCCGTTTTGGGCGCAGTAAGTTTCTGTTTTATTATTTACTTCATCTCTCATTAGAAAAGTAAGACCTTTGGTTAAATAACTGAGATTCTTACATTTTCTACATAAATCAGAAAACTCAATTTTAATAGGTTCAAGATTAAAGGCTTCTTCATCTGGATAAAACTCAACATAAGTACCAGTTTCATCTTCTCTTAAATTCTTTTCATTATTTGGTAAATCTCCTTCTTCGTAGGAAACCATATCGCCTTTTTCAAAAAGAATTTCCGCATATCTTCCGTCTCTCATAGAAATACAGCGGAAGAATTTTGAAGAGAGGCAAGTGGCTTTCGCGCCGATACCATTAAGTCCAGCTACGCTTTGATAAACTTTCTCGTTAAACTTTCCTCCGGTATGTGCTTTAGAAAAAATATTCTCAAGAACATTCTCGCCATCTTTTTCTCCAAAAGGTATTCCTCGTCCGAAATCTCTTACACAAACTTTATCTTTATATAGAGTTACGCAAATTTTATCTCCGTAGCCCATATAGTATTCGTCAATACTATTTGAGATAATTTCTTGAATACCATTTTCTACGCCTTGGTTATCTGCGGAACCAAGATACATAGCAATTCTTTGTCTAACTCCATCTTTAAAAGAGAGAGTTTCTATATCATTAACTCCATAGTTACTCAAAAAGCATACCTCCAATTTTTACATTTCTTTTGTCTCATATTTACTTCTAATTCAAAGAAAGGACTTTCTTTACAGGAACAGATATGCTTTTTATCTAGCTTTTGTTTCAAAAAACGACAAGACAAACAAATATTTGCCCAATCATTATTTTCAAAATTCCAATTCATTTATTTACGCTCCTTTCTACTATATATTTATATTATAACATAAAAAAGAAAAAGTGTCAAGTTATCCTTGACACTTAAATTCTCCGAAACAAATTTCATCTATTCTCGTTTTAAATTTTGCTTTAAATTCTTCTTCTGATATTTCTTTATATTGGTCAATAATTTGATGACCTTTATTTTTATAATCATTGCAAAATAATCCGATGCTATCAAATGTAAGAGAGAAATCTCTATCTCCCTCAGACCAGTCAAGACAAAGACATATCATAGAGTATTTATTATTAAAATCATAATTAACTATTTTGATAAGAGTATCTTCTCCAATAAAACACTTTCCTAAATATTCCTGTTTTGATTTCCGATATTCTTCTTCTGCTTCTTTAACTTTCTTTCTTATTTCATTGTCTATAATATCCCTTGCTTCATAGAGAGTTTTTTCACTAATGTCTTCATAAATAGTTATATCTCTTGGAATTGCAATAACAACTTCTCCTTCTTTTTCTGCGGCTTCTTTAAAACGCTGAAATGCAAATTCTAAAGTTTCAATATCTGTATTGTTTAAATCATACTCAAATATCTTCATAGTTACCCCCAATTCTGCATTTTACAATTAGTTTTTCTTTTGGCAGCTCCTATCATCCAAATAAGCCTCTCTTTTGCTCTTGTTGCGGCAACATAACAAACTCTTTTTTCTTCTTGATTAAAATTTCTTAATCCAATTACAATAACATTTTTACTTTCAAGACCTTTGGCACTATGGACAGTTAAAACTTTAACAACATTTGCTTCAACTTTTTCGTTTAATTCTTCTAAAGAAAGCTCTGATTTTTTAAAGCTTGTATAAGGAATTTTTTGTTTTTCTAAGAAGTAGCTAATTTCTTCTATCTCTGAATTTTTACGGCAAAGGATAAACCAATCCTTATATTCTCCCTCTTTTAAATATTCCAAAATAGTATCAAGACTAAAAGGAGTTCTCTCTACCTCTCCCTCAATTCCACTCTTACAATAGACAGGAGTATCATAAATATCATACATATTATCTAAGAATATCTGAGCATAACTAATAATTTCTTCTCCACAGCGATAATTATTATTAAGTTCATAAACTTGTACAAAAGGATTATTTATTAAATCCATAAAATATTTATAATTTGCTCCTTTAAAAGAGTAAATAGCTTGACGACTATCTCCAACTACAAAAAAATTTCTAGGTTTAAGAGTTTCCATAGTAAACTCATATTCGTTTTCACAAATATCTTGAAATTCATCAATAAGCAAATGGTCTACTTCTGGAATTTCAACATTATTATCTTTAATAGCTTCAAATAAATGGTCAAACTCTTCATCGTTTAAAAAAGGAGTAGTATCTACTCCGCTAAGAAGAAGAATCCTATTTGCTAAGCTATGAATAGTACCAATAAATACTTCTGAGTTACCTACTCTTTCTCTCATTTCCTGAGCGGCGGCATTAGTATAAGTAATAGCAAAGATTTTTGAAGCATCAATTCCACTATTAAGAAGAAACTTTAACCTTTCAGTTATTACTCTTGTTTTTCCTGAGCCTGCGGCCGCAGCAACAAGAACATTTCTTTTTTTAGTCTCTACCGCAGCTTTCTGTTCTTTATCTAATATCATTCATAAATCTCCCTTATAAAATAATGATAAACGAGGCCATCTCTTGTTAAAGTTCCAATATAGTCTCCATATTCTTCTTTAAAATCCATTCCAGTCCATAAAGTAATAATTTGATATTTTTTCTTTGGTTCTTCTTGATATACTATTGCCCAAAATACCGGATTATTATTTTGTAAATCTACTTTTAAAATTTGATGAATTGGGTGCATAAATAAAGTTGAAATTCCTGGAGTATTTGGCAAATCATATTTATATATTGTTTTGTATTTTTCTTGTATTTTCGCTATTTTAAAAGTCATTATAATTCTCCTTTCTTAATATCTCTTATTCTCTCTCTATAAATATTATATTATTATTTTCTTATTAAGTCAAGTTTTAAATAGTAAAAGAGATTATAGTCCGAAGGACTATAATCTCTTTTCACGCCGAATTATCGAACAATTACTGCCTGCTGTCCCGTCGAGGTGTACGCTCTTTCGAGTCGTGCCTTCTCAAGTTTTGAAAAAGTTCCCAGAGGGTCATTCACATAATAGTAATCTTCATCATAACCAACAAGTACAACACAATGGAAGTTCCTGTAAGTTGTTACGTCTTCTTTTGTTTCTGAATCTTTGAAGAGAACTCTTGGTGATGCTGGATTCATGTCTATTGAAGCACTAATTAGAATCGGCGCGGATTGAAGTTCACCCTCCAAATCTTTTAAACTTCTGCCGCTTATATCTTCCGCATAATGCTCACTTTTATTTTCCTCAAAGATTTTATTTAATGTATTTAGCCAAGTCCCTGAGAAACATTGTAATCCATATCCACTAGTGCTTCTAGGATTTCCTAAGAAAAACTTTTGTGGATTAGGGCCAAATAATTGGCCATCTTTATGATAAAAATTATTAGACTTATCTAAATATTTGTCAGTCATAGTAATTTTATCATAATCATATCCATAGAAATTAACAACCATTGTTACGCTTGTTATTTCGCATCCAGTAGGTAGTTCTGGATTTTGCATAACTAGTGGAACTTTCCATTTTATTCCAACTTCTTTTTGGGATTTTGTTTCTATTGATATTATGCTTGTTGAAGTGGTTTGTTGACTTTCAGTAGAAGTAGTTGATTCTACAGTGGTTGATGTAGTTTCTGAACTAGAAGAGCTAGCTGAGCCAGAGGATTCGACTGAATTATCGCTCTGGCCGCAGCCGCTTAATAAAACTAAAACACTAATTAAAATAGGAATAAATCTCTTCACTAATTAGCCTTTAATTTCGCTCTAGTATCTTTACCTACCCAACCGTCAACTTTTAAACCACTTTTCTTTTGGAAATCTCTTACTGCATTATCAGTAGCAGGCCCGAAACTTCCGTCAACTGCAATATTATATCCAGCTTCAACCAATTCCCATTGAATCCATTTTACTCCTTCTCCCTTTCCGCCTTTGCGAATATCGGAAGTTGGTTCTTTATAAGGATTAGTTTTCTTAGCTTGAGGATTTTTAAGTCTTGCTTTAGTGTCATTTCCTACCCAACCGTCTACTTTGATGCCTTGGTCGCCTTGGAACTGACGTACTTTTTTATCACTATCTGAACCAAATTTTCCGTCAATGGCTACATTATAACCATCTTCACAGAGATACCATTGTACCCATTTAACATCTTCTCCACTATCGCCTTTGTGGAGTTGACGAGTTGGCTCAGGATATGGACATCCAACAGGAGCAGGCCCAGGAGTAGGACTAGAGCCATTTTTACTAATTTTATTGCTGTCTACCCAGCCATATACGCTAGATTGAGAGTCAGTATGAATAATGTGGTAAGGATGTTTTGCACCTTCACTTTTTGCACTTACTTTTGCAGGACCAGCTTTCGGAGTTCCTGCGGCCTCACTAGCATTTGCATTTGAATAGTGTGGTCCGCCCGCAAATTGAACAATATCTCCAATTTCAATAGGAGTATCAGGGTTTGGAGCTGGAGCACCCTCTTTGCTTACTTTATCAGCATCAACCCAACCATAGACTCTTTTTCCATCGGCAGAATTTAAAGAATATGGATGTTTTGATTTGCCAAGCTGATATATTTGAGTTACAAGATATTTTCCGGCATCAATATTATATGCTGGAGTGCTTGCATTAGCACTACTATAAACTCCGCCACCAGCGAAATCAATAATATCTCCAACTTTAATTTCTCCAGAAGGAGTTGGTTCTGGAGTAGGGATTGAGCCGTCTTTTAATTGTAACCCAAAATAACTAGCTAAGACATCTGCTTCTCCTTTAGCTAATTCTCTAATATGACTATCATCCATTAGCCAAGTACATTCAGTAGGATTAGTATGAAAACCGTGTTCAATGATATAGCTATATTTAACAACATCGCTTCTTACTGAAGCACGAATAACTCCATAGTAATCAGTATTTGTAGTATTAGGATAAAGACGAGTGCTATTACCATTTTGTCTTAGATAAGTAATTCCAGTATCTTTCTTCATAATATCTACATCTTTTTGACCAAGTAGTTGGCCTAATTTTACACTATCTGGTCTTTTTACTGAGCGGAATACACTTACTCCGCAGGCTGCGGCAGAAGCGGCATTACTATGAATAGAATAAAATACTTCACAATTATTTTGGATAGCATAACGACCTCTACTTTCTAGGTCGGGATTACTATCAAGTCTACTCTTAGTGATAAATACTTCTGTATTTTTATATTTTAATAATTCTTCTTTTAAATAATTTGCAAGATTCCAGTTCATATTACTTTCAAAATAACCAGGTATTATTCCTCGATTATAGTTAATAGAATGGCCTGGGTCTAAACAAATTCTTAATGAACCATTTGCCATAATTATTCCTCCTTATCTTCTTCGCTTAATTCACCCATTTGGTCTGGCTCGTCAATGAAACCATCTTCACTATTGATGATGTCAATTTCTTCGCACATAATATTTCCTCCTTTAATCACAAGTAATCGGAATTTATTTTCCAATTACTTGTGATTTTTTTAAAGTTATTGTATAATAAAATAAGAATTAAAGAATTAAAACTTTAATATGAGAATTATCTAGTCTTTTTAAAACTCTATATCTGGTAGAATTTAAAGAATTAGTAGCAATTCCATTATTATTACATCTACAAAAACCGCCAGACACACAAGTTCCGTCGTCTTTAACAACTAATTTACCCATAAATCCTACACAAGACCATTCTTTTCTTTTATCTCTTTCAATATATTCTTGACTTTCATCAAAATCAGGATTTAGAATAGGCACATCCTCATAATGCTCTTTTTCTATTAAAATTCTTTCTTTTATGACTACTGGCTTTCCATCTAAACCAATTTCTTTTGTTTCTGTCATATTGTCTACATATTTATCTGGAATTAGGACTTTTTCGTATTTTGTTCTTCCATAAATATCCTTTAAAAATCTATTATTCCATTCTTCTGGATTATTTCCTATTATTGCAGGAGTAGCTGATACAATTCCAATAATAAAATCGTCTTCTTTTGCTATCTTTATTTTTTCTCCAGAATGAGTAACAAAATACCCAACTCTATCTTCTCCATCTGGGTTACCATCTTCCCACTCGAAATATTCTGCGTAGTCGGCACCAGAGGTATTTACTCCTTGATAAGAATAGCAAGTTATTCCATTGACTCTAAAGGCATTTCTAGTACTTCCTCCTCCAACTAAAAAATGTCCTTCAGCAGCTCTATTTGATTGTCCTACCACCACTTGTCTTTGGAAACTACTATGTCCAGTCAAGTCAGTACCTATTAAATTTTGAAGTTGAGCTTTTGCATTATTATTATAGCCAAAAATCCATTGCCAATGTTCATTTGTTGTATTATCTCTTCCTATAATAGCATTTGTTTGGCAATTTCCTGTCATAGTATTATTAAATCCAGAAATAAAGCAAGTATTTGTTCCAATAGTATTTTCATTAGAAGAAGTTGATACCATTAAAGAGTTTGCAATTCTAGTATCATCATCAAAATAAAAACTTGAACCAGTAAAATACATTGTATTGGTAGAATTCATCGTGGTTCCATAAATTCTTCCACAACTATTACCAGAACTATTATAAAAATAAGAACCAGTACCATTTCTATAATAAGAGCTAGAATAAAAATTTGTAGTAGAATTAACTCGTAATGTGCTATCAATAGTTACTGCTTTATTCATTTGAATTGCACTTGTTGTAATATAAAAAGCATTACTTTTTGCAGAAGTTCCTGTTCCGCTACCAACAACAAATAATGAATTTTCAACTGTTGAATTATACTTACCAATAGTTAATCCGTAAGATTCTCCGCCACCACTTAAATAATATCCAATTAAATTATAACTGCCACTAGTATTATTATAAGCACCAGATACTAACATATAACTACCACTAGTAATAGTATTGCTATATCCTTGAATTAAAGAATTAGAGCAATATGTAATTTTATGTCCATATCCAAAGACAGCACTATTATACATATAACTACTTATAGAGTTATTGCTCCCAACTATAATATTATCATATGAATAAGAATAATTAGATATTCTAGGAATACTATTTGAGTTTCCAGAAACTAAATTTCTTAAACCTTGATTTCTATTATTAGAGCCAATTAGTAATCCAGAAGAAGTAGCTACAACAATATCTCCTCTTGATAAATCTGTATCTACCCACATAGCCCCATGAGACATATCATGTTGGCCATAATCATAATAACTTACACTTGAGCTAGTTACTATTGTTGAATTAGCAGAGTTTATACTTGTTATTGTTGTTGAATAAGTAGAACCAGTATAAGAATATTTAACTGTCATGCCAGCACTTAAACCTTCGACTGTAGATAATGTTACGGTAGTACCATTGCTTACTCCAAGAATAGCATATCCTCTTTGTTCTTCACAAATATTATTATTTCCTATTGCAGCAGAGTTTATAGCAGTAACGCTATTATCAGTTCCAACTTCTAATAATCCAAACATATTAGAAAGCTCATTAAACTTTTTAGGAGTATTATCAGTATAATTTCCTATCTTTAGAATTCTCTTTTCTGTGTCATAAGCAAGTTCACCATCAAATATTCTTATTCCGTCAAT